>RCNI01000023.1_pt1 | contig 124783 bp, 119 predicted proteins | sample 2041151 | NCBI WGS metagenome assembly RCNI01 (sample SAMN09708214, study PRJNA481090) | feces metagenome | isolation source: feces | place: Antarctica: Albino Rookery
ATTGACCAATATTCCTCACTGCTGCCTCCCGTAGGAGTTTGGACCGTGTCTCAGTTCCAATGTGGGGGACCTTCCTCTCAGAACCCCTAGACATCGTCGCCACGGTGAGCCGTTACCTCACCGTCTAGCTAATGTCACGCGAGCCCATCTGCATCCGCCGGAGCTTTAGACAGATGACGATGTCGTCAACCGTCATTATGGAGTATTAGTCGGCGTTTCCACCGGTTATCCTCCTGATGCAGGTAGGTTGCTCACGCGTTACTCACCCTTGCGCCGGTCGCCATCAAGTATTGCTAACTCCTCATGCTGCCCCTCGACTTGCATGTGTTAAGCCTGCCGCTAGCGTTCATCCTGAGCCAGGATCAAACTCTTCATTGTATAATGAATAAATTTCTCAGCTTGTCCTGACACTTCTGATCTCGTAAAAGAAATCAACGCTTCTCGATTATTGTATTCTCGGTACTTGCTTGTACTTGTTGTATTGTTTCCAGTCTTTTCAATGAACTTGTTTGATTCCCATCACTTGAAGAACTCTCTGTTAAAGCATCTCTTTCGTGATTGGGAGTGCAAAGGTACGCATTTTATCTTTACTTCCAAATTTATTTGCAATTATTTTTCAATTATTTTTTGCCTTTAAAGGCATTTCAGAGGATAATGCGCTGTCCCTCCGTCACTTATGCAGATAAAAAATTTTAACCTATTTTTTCGAACATTCCGTCGGTTACGCCACGGAAATCCTCAACGATGAATTCTGGTCCCGCGACCTGCAGTTCCGAAGCGGTCCAGGAAGTCGTCAGAGCGATCACATGATCCACGCCGGCCGCATGCCCGGACTCCACGCCGACCATCGCATCCTCGAAGACGATGCACTCTGAAGCCGGAAGACCGAGTCTGGCGGCAGCCGTCGCGTAGATCTCAGGATCCGGCTTGCACCGGGTCACCATATCTCCACTGACCACCGCATCGAAGAACTCCTGAATTCCGCAGGCTTCCAGCACGAACTGCACATTCTCCAGACAACCGGACGAACCGACCGCACAGCGGATCCCATTGGCCTTGAACTTCTGGAGCAAAGCGACCAGCCCAGGGACCGGCTGGATCACCGGCCGATAGATTTCGCGGTAAACCCTCTCTTTCTCCTTGCACATGAACTCGACCCCATATTTCTCCAATATATAGGAAGGCAGCAGATTGCCGATGCACTCGGCCAGTCCCTGCCCCATATAGTCCATTACATTCTTCCGTTCTTCCTGCGGGACCCCGTAACGGTCATACAGCACCTCGAACGCTTTGATGTGCATGTGGGAATTATCCACCAGCACACCGTCCATATCAAACAATGCTCCTTTTATCATAATCTACAATTGCTTTTCCTGATAACCGGCCAGATTCCAGTGCGCCGGCACTGCACTTCCGTCCGCACGATAGATGCCGAACTTGAAATAATACCCTTTATGATCATTGCGACCGACCAGGACGTCCATGTTGTCGACAATAGACTTGCTGACCGGAACCCCTGCCTGCTCATAGGACATCACCACATCCAGCTTGCCCCCTTCCGCAGCTTCCGCCTCCCGACCATAACGGGCCCACTCGACACGAACCTCGAAAGTCACCCAGCAGTCTTTCGGAAAATCTGCAAAAGGCAGTTTATAGGCCAATGGAGGGTAACCTCCCTGCTCGAAACGCCAACCGTTCTCCGGGCCTCTTTTCCCGTCCGGACGTTTCTCATGCCTCTTATCTCCCTTGATGATCATCGTCTCTGAAAGAGCGATGAATTCCGCGTCGGTCATTTCACGCAGCTGCCCCTGGGGATTCCCACAGCGACCTAGCTGTCGTCCAGCACCTGATCCGCACGAGCGGCTTCAGACTGGATGTTCACGCGAGCTGGGAAAGGTCGCAGTCCGGTCACCACCTCTTCATCAGGCTCCACCGGCTCTACAGGGTTCACAGGGCCTACGGGTCCAGCCGGTGCTTCACCGTTCTTGCCACAGGCCAGTGCAGCAAACAGGCAGATGCCGAGCATCTGTTTTCTCCAAGTTCTGTTCATAGCGGAAAAGGAAAATAAAAAAAAGAGGTCTTCGAAAATCGAAGACCTCTTTGGAGCGGAAAACGAGACTCGAACTCGCGACCCTAACCTTGGCAAGGTTATGCTCTACCAACTGAGCTATTTCCGCATTTCTTGTAAAACTCAAGTGCTGTACTTTTGTTTTGGGATTGCAAAGATACGAACGATTTTTTATTCTCCAAATTTTTTTGAGAAAATTTCAAAAAACTTGCACTTTTTTTAAAAAATCTTGCCTGGAGCCCTTCTTTGAGGGGTCGGACCCCAGACAAAATCCATTATCAGCCTTAGATGGACGTTTCAAATTCCTTGAGGAATCTGAGATCATTCTCGAAATAGTGGCGCAGATCCTTGACCTGCCACTTGAGCATGGCGATACGCTCGACACCCATACCGAAGGCGAAGCCGCTATATTTCTTGCTATCGATGCCGGATGCTTCCAGCACGTTAGGATCCACCATACCGCAACCCAGAATTTCCAGCCAACCGGTGTTCTTGCAGACGTTGCAACCTTTTCCATGACAGATGTTGCAGCTGACATCCACTTCGGCTGACGGCTCAGTGAACGGGAAGTAGGACGGTCTCATACGGATCTTCGTTTCCGGTCCGAACATTTCGCGGGCGAAGAGCAGGATAGCCTGCTTCATATCTGCAAACGTGACATTCTCGTCGATATAAAGTCCCTCTACCTGGTGGAAGATGCAGTGTGCACGTGCAGAGATCGCCTCGTTTCGGAACACACGACCCGGACAGATGATACGGATCGGCAACGGAAGTTTCTCCATGGAACGGACCTGTACACTGGAGGTATGGGTACGCAGCAGCACCGGATTCTCGGCATTGGAGATGAAGAACGTATCCTGCATCTCTCTGGCCGGATGCTCCGGCGGAAAATTCAAAGCCTCGAAAACATGGTAGTCGTCCTCGATTTCAGGACCTTCTGCCACATCATAACCGAATTTCCTGAAGATGGACACGATTTCCTCTCTGGCGATGGATACCGGGTGACGGGATCCCAGCGGGTACTGGTCACCTGGCATGGTATAGTCGAATGAAGGTTCTCCGCTCTGTGCGGACACTTCCGCGGAAGTCCTCAATTCCTCAATCTTGGAAGCCGCCGTGCTTTTCAGCACGTTCAATTTCTTTCCGAACTCTTTCTTGAACTCAGGAGCAATGGTCCGGAATTCATCGAACAAAGCAGTGATCTCGCCTTTCTTTCCCAGAAGACGGACCCTCACCTGCTCCACTTCCTGGAGAGAGGCGCATTTCAGATCATTGATTTCTGCCATCAAGGCATCAATTCTCTCTTTCATATCTTTATCGTTTAAATAATTCTCGAAAAATCACGCAAATTTAAGCATTTTCTTGAGGATAACCTATTGCAATGGCGCAATATGGCTTCAGATTTTCCTTTATTCCCAGCAAATCCGTGATATAATCCTCTGCAAGCCCTGCGGAAGGATCCTCCTTCTTGAGCTGGCGTCCGCTGATATGAACCCAGCAGCTGGCCAGGCCGGAAGCCGTCGCCGCCAGATGCACCATCGTCGCGGAAATCGCGCAGTTGTCTATCCAAAGGTCGGTCAATGAAGGATCGCCGAGCACGATGATCGCCGCAGCCGCACCGGCCAACGGAGAAGCACCGGAATCCCGCATCTTCGACATAGCCACCAAGGTATCCTTATCCTCGATGATCATGAAAGCAGAACTATGACTGTTCCTCGAAGACGGCGCTTTGGAAGCCGCCTCCACAATCTTATCCAGAATGGCCCTCTCTACCGGACCATCCGCATATTTCCGGACACTATGACGTTTGTCCACCACTTCAAAAAATTCCATATTTCTCTTATCATCCATTATGTTATCTATCTTTCTTCTCGAAGATGCTCTTCCTCTTGTCGCGTTGTTTCTGAGCACGTTTTCCACCGCTCTTCAGATATTTCTTCCACTGCTCCGCCGTGAAGAATTTCTCATAGGAACGATCCGTAGCTTCCATCCACTTATCCTGGATGGACTGGTAGATGGAGGCGTTGTCTACTCTTGCCTTCTGGAGCTTTTCCAGCTCCTGCTGCATCTGCGGGAAATTATACATCAGGGTCGAATCGACGTAGAAGACCTGCCAATCTTCCAGTTTCAGCAGATTCTGGAGTCTTTCCGTTTCCTTTTCGACGATTTCATAAATGTCCGGTTCTTCCTGCGGCTGCTGAGCCGTGACGGAAAGTACCGGAACCAGGATCAATGACATGATGAGAAGAACAGACTTCATATTTCCATTCAATTTTTTTTACTAACTTTGTGTGTTACGCATGAGCGTATTTACAAAATTAGCAATTAATTGTAATATAACGATAAAATGAAAAGATTAGCTACCACCTTGTTCGTTTCAGCCGCCTTGCTTTTCGGAGCATTCCGTGCTGACGCCTGTTCCAATGTACTGGTAACCAGAGGAGCCAGCATTGACGGATCCAACTTCATTTCCTATGCGGCTGATTCCCACCAGCTTTTCGGTGAGCTGTACTTCCGTGCAGCCATGAACTGGGAGAAAGGAAGCCTCCGCAAGATCTATGACTGGGACTCCGGAAAATACCTCGGCATGATTCCTCAGGTCAGACATACCTACCAGAGAGTAGGCAACATGAACGAGCACCAGCTCATCATCGCAGAAACCACTTATGGTGGACGCGCTGAACTGGCCGACACGACCGGTATCATGGACTACGGTTCATTGATCTATGTCGCGTTGGAAAGAGCCAAGACAGCTCGCGAAGCCATCGAGATCATCGTCGACCTCGCCAACACCTACGGTTATTACTCCAGCGGCGAGTCCTTCTCCATCGCTGACAAGGACGAAGTCTGGATCATGGAACTGATCGGAAAAGGTTTCAAGGCTGGTAAAGACGGTAAGAACGAGAACAAAGGTATCGTATGGGTTGCCCGCAGGATTCCTGACGGCTACATCTGCGCTCATGCGAACCACGCCCGCATCACGACTTTCCCGCTGAACGACCCGGAGAACTGCCTCTATGCAGGAGACGTGATCTCCTTCGCGAGAGAAATGGGCTATTTCGACGGCAAGGATGAGGAATTCAGTTTCACCGACGCTTATGCACCGCTTGACTTCATGGCCATGAGAGGCTGCGAGGCACGTGCCTGGTCTGCTCTCAACATCCTGACGGACGGACAGTTCACCTTCATTGACGAGAACGGTCAGGAAGTGACCCGCGATTCCTACGACTACATCGACTACGCGATGGGCTACGACAAGACCAAGAGATTCCCGCTGTTCGTGAAACCATCCCGGAAGATTTCCGTGAAAGATGTCGCTGACGTGATGAGAGACCATTACGAAGGCACTCCGATGGACATGACCCAGGATATCGGAGCTGGCGGAAACGCGCTTCCATATCGTTGGAGACCGATGACCTTCAAATACGAAGGCAAAGAATACATGAACGAGAGAGCCATCGCCACCCAGCAGACCGGCTTCTGGTTCGTCGGCCAGAACAGGAAAGACCTTCCGGACGTGATCGGCGGCATCATCTGGTTCGGCACCGATGACGCGGCAACCTCCTATCTCACTCCGATCTACACCAACACTCTGGAATGCCCGGAATCCTTCAAGGAAGGAAACGGAAGCATGCTGGAATACTCCGCGACTTCCGCCTTCTGGATGACCAACCGTGTCGCCAATCATTGCTACAAGATGTACGACATCATGGCCGCAAGAGTGAGAGAAGACATCGACGCCTGGGAGAACAGCATGATCGAAGCGGTGAAAGAATGTGATGCAGAGGCCATGGCACTCTACAATGAGGCACAGACCGCTCCACGCAAGAAGATCCGCCGCAACGACAAGGCTCAGAAAGTGACCGACCCATATCTGGCCGTCAAGAAGCACCTTACCGACTTCTCCGTCGGACACGCTCAGGAAATCTTCAACCATTGGGTGGATCTCGAGACCTTCCTCCTGCTCAAATATGTCGATGGAAACATCAAGGCCCAGAACCCGGACGGTTCCTTCAAGAACAACGGCTATGACAAAGGAAAGCCGGACGGCATCACTAACAGAGCCTACACGGACAAATGGATCGAATGCGTGGTCAAAGACCATGGCGAAGTCATTGAAATGAAGTAAAATCCACTTTCAGCAAATGAAAAGGACATTCATGAATATCATCAGCATCCTGACAGTTCTTCTGGTCTGTCAGGATGTTTTTGCAGATGAGGGTATGTGGATGGTGCAGAGCATCGACCGCGCCCTGGAAAAGAAGATGCAGGAAAGAGGACTGAAGCTGGCCGTCAGCGAGATCTACAATGCAGATGCCGAAGGTGCGACCTTGGCGGATGCGATCGTCTCCCTGGATTTCGGCTGCACCGGCAGTCTCATTTCCGACCAGGGACTGGTCATCACCAACCACCATTGCGCCTACTGCGACGTCCACGCCCTGAGCACCTTGGACCGGAACTATCTGGAGAACGGCTTCTGGGCAAGAAGTGCCGCTGAAGAACAGCACATCCCCAACAAGAACGCCTATTTCCTGAAAAGAGTCATCGATGTCACCGAGGAAGCGGAGACTTACATCGCCGAATATGCCCGTTGCCATCGGAAATCCCAGGTCAATGGTGCCGGCAGATTCGCCGGCCAGCAAGGAGAATGCTCGATGAGAAAACTCAGCGCCGTGCTGGAACGGAGATGGAAGGAAAAAACCGGAATGGAAGCCTGGCTCTACTCCATGTGGAAAGGCTCTAGATACTACATCGCTCTCTATGAGGTGTACAGTGACCTGCGTCTGGTTGCCGCTCCACCCGTCAGTGCCTCTGCCTTCGGTGGAGACATCGACAACTGGGAATGGCCGCAGCACAAATGCGACTTCGCCATGTACCGTATCTATACGGCTCCGGACGGCAGCCCGGCCTCCTATTCTCCGGACAATGTTCCGATGAAATCCCCAACTCACCTGAAAATCTCCACTGACGGCTATCAGGAAGGTGATTTCACCATGATTCTGGGCTATCCTGGCCGGACAGACCGATATAGCAACGCTTTCGAGACAGATTTCGAGATCAACCGGAAGCTGCCGGTCTGCAACAGGCTGAGAGGCGAACAGATGCGGATCATCAACGGCTGGATGAACCAGGATGAGAAGATCAGGCTGCAATATGCCGACTACTACTTCTCCCTGAGCAATGTCCAGGAACTGCAGGACGGAGAAGTCAAATGCAGCAAACGCTTCAATGTTCTGGACATCAAGGAAGACACCGACCGCGAACTGCAGGAATGGATCGAGTCCGACCCAGGACGAAAGGCCCGCTGGGGCAATCTGCTCGAGACCATCGGGAAAAAATATGAAGCGACCCAGGAAATCGAAAGGAACATCAACTACTACCGGGAGACCCTGATCAGAGGCGTTCGATTCAACCGCATCCTTTTCCGGATCCGTTCCTTGCGCGAAGAAGTCCTCCAGGCGAACGGCATCACCCCAAAAAGACGTTTCGAACTGAAAGACGGCACGGATCCTGTCGAGACAGAGGCCTGCAGGACCATCCGTTTCAAAGGAAAAGAGCTGACTTCCACCATGAGAATGATACAGGACCAGTACGCCAGCTTCGATCTTCGAGTAGAGAAAGACCTCTTCCACTACGCCTTGGAAGAATTCTACCGGAATGTCAGTCCGGAATATTGGGGCACGTATCAGCAAGAACTGCATGAACGCTTCACGGACAAGTCCTTCCATGCGACAGAACTGGCAGATTGGCTCTGGCAGAAAAGCTACATCACGGATCAGGAACGTTTCAAGAGCTTCCTCGCCGAGGAACATACCATCGACGAATATTTTGCAGACCCGATGTTCCGTTTCTTCAATGACATCGACATCACGACCTTCACCCTCAAGCTGATGAAGGTGGAAGGCATGCCGAAGATCAACCGGTTGAACAAGGAATACACTCAGGCACTTTACCGCATGAGAGTAGATAAAGGCATTCCGGTCTATCCGGATGCCAACTCCTCCATGAGACTCACCTACGGGACGGTCGGAGGCATAGAACCTTGGGATGCAGTGATCAAGAACTGGTTCACCACAACCGACGGCATCCTCGAGAAACATGACTCGTCCAGATACGAGTTCCGGCTCGACGAGCGTCAGAAAGTCCTTTATGAAACCAGAGACTGGGGACGTTGGGACTGTGGAAACGGCCGTATGCAGGTGAACTTCATGACGGACAACGACATCACAGGCGGCAATTCGGGAAGTCCGGTACTGAACGCGGAAGGAAAGCTCATCGGACTGGCCTTTGACGGAAACAAGGAATCATTGGCCTCAGAACTGCATTATGTGGAAGGCTACAACAAATGTATCTGCGTGGACATCCGGTTCATCCTCTGGACACTGGACCAGTATGCCCATCTCGACCGGATTTTAAATGAATTAGGATATTGATGAAAAATTTATTCAAAGCAATGATGCTGGCCGCGGTACTGTTGATCTTCAACCCGCAAAGCATCGGAGCAGCCGCTCCTCAAAAGTGGCAGATAGCAGGAATCATCACAGACAAGAACAGCGGTGAGCCGCTCCCGGGGGTAGCCATCCTTCTAGGTGAAGACTATCTTTGGGCTGTTTCCGACCTCGACGGCAGCTTCAGCATCAGGGACATTCAACCGGGAGAATATGAATTGAAAGTGAGCTGTCTGGGCTATGTGGATCAAGTCTTCAAACTTCAGGTCAGGAAAGACATCGACGGCCTGAAAATCGTCCTGCAAGAAAATTCACTGGCTCTGGACGAAGTAGTCGTCACGGCTCAGCGGGCAAAAGACGGCCTGAATACCTCCCACCAATTGGGAAAGGATGCCCTCAACCACCTCCAGCTGTCGAACATGTCCGACATCACTTCCCTCCTGCCGGGCGGCAAGACCATCAACCCGGACCTGACGAAGAACACTCCCTTTTCCCTGAGGCAAGGAGGCTCCGATGCCGCGAACGCTGCTTTCGGAACCGCCGTTGAAGTGGACGGTGTCCGGCTTGGCGGAAACGGAGCCTTCAATGGCATGTCCGGTGCAGGTACCCGCAACGTAGCGGTAGAGAACATCGAATCCATTGAAGTGATCACTGGTGTTCCTTCGGCAGAATATGGCGACCTCAACAGCGGTCTGGTCAAGATCCATACCCGAAATGGCCGGACACCGGTGAACATGGTTTTCTCCGTCAACCCGAGAACTTACCAGGTATCCGCCTCCAAAGGTATCGACCTGCAGCGGAATAACGGTATCCTCAACATCAGCGCCGAGTGGGCCAGAGCCACGAAACAGCTGATCTCCCCCTACGAATCCTACATGAGAAGCGGCATCACTGCGACCTACAGCAACACCTTCCGGAAAAAGCTGCGTTTCGTCCTGGGTGTGGACGGCAATCTGGGCGGCATGAATTCGAAAGATGACCCGGACGCGTCGAGAGGTTCCTACGAGAAAGCCCATGACAATGCATTCAGGGCCCATACGAGTCTAGACTGGATGATCAACAGACCTGGCATCACGAGCCTCAAGTTCAATGCCTCCGTCAATTTCCAGGATCTCAAGAAACACAAGCACCTGTTCCGTTCCAGCGCCAGCAAACTTCCAGCCGTCCATGCGGTGGAAGAAGGATACTTCCCAGCCACCCTTCTGCCGATCGGTTCCTGGTACGAAGACCGGATCGACGACTCCAAGGAACTGGACGTCAGCGCTTCCCTGAAATACGAATGGAACAAAAACTGGAAAGGGTTCAAGAACCGTCTGAAAGCCGGAATGCAGTACAAGGCAACCGGTAATGTCGGTGCCGGAAAATATTACCTGGACCCTTCCTTGGCGAAAGACGGCTACCGTCCGAGACCTTATACAGACTATCCGTTCATGCACAACCTTTCCTTCTATGCCGAAGAACGCTTCACGCTGCCTGTCGGAAAGACCAAACTGGAACTGATGGCCGGTCTGCGTCTGGAGAACGTGTTCATCCAAGGCACCCGTTACAAGCATATGAATACCCTCTCTCCTCGCCTGAACCTGAAATGGGAACTGGGCCGTCATGTCGCCGTACGTGGAGGCTGGGGCATCACTGAAAAGCTGCCTTCCTTCTTCATTCTCTATCCGGAACAGGAATACCGAGATCTTCCGGTCTTCTCCCTGGCCGGTCAGAACGGACAGGATGACACCTATATATATTATACGCAACCTTACAGTATGATCCACAACCCGGACCTGAGATGGCAGCGGAACAGCAACTCTGAACTGGGCATCGACGTGGAAGTCGGCGGTTTCAACCTATCGCTGGTCGGTTTCTACAACCTGACGCATGACCCGTTCATGCTGCGCTATCAGTACGAACCGTTCACCTACTTCACCTTCAATGCCCCGGAAGGCTTCAAGATGCCGGCCAATGCGCAGTTCAAGGTGGACCACGACGGAAACATCGCCTTCGCCCCGCAAGGAAGCGAAGCCTGGACCGCAATGGAAAAGACCAATCCAGAAGGTGAAAAGGCTTTCGCCGGAAACAAGATACAGGCCAATGGGACCGACATGCACCGTGCCGGCCTCGAACTGACCGTAGATTTCCCGGAAATCCGCCCGATCCGCACCTCCTTCCGTCTGGATGCCTCCTATAACTGGTCCAAGTACATCAATGACCAGCTGGCCCAATATTATCCGGAAGGAACGACCTCCGATAAAAAGGCCTATCCATGGGTGGGCATCTATGCCTTCGGAGGCAGCAAGAAATCCGGCGTCGCCAACGGCAAGGTGACACATAACCTGGATGCCAACCTCACTTCCATCACCCACATTCCGCAGGCGCGACTCGTCATCACCTGCAAGCTCGAGGTCTCCTTCCTGAAAATGAGCCGCAACCTGAGCGAGTACCAGGGCAAGGAATATGCCTTCAAGGTCAATGAAGTCGGGACCGATCGGATAGAAGGCAGCATCTATGAAGGAAATTCCTACACCGCCATCTGGCCGGTGCAGTACATGGATACCGAAGGAAACATCCACCCCTTCACCGAAGCTGAAGCGGCAGACCCGAAGCTGAAAAGCCTGATCCTGAAATCCAATAACATCTATACTTTCGCTCAGGACGGCTACACGCCTTACCTTTCCGCCAATATCAGCATCACGAAGGAAATCGGGAAACATGTCTCGCTCTCTTTCTTCGCGAACAACTTCACGAACGCCAGGATGCTGTCCCGCTCCTGGGCCAGCGGACTGAGCGCGATCTATACCCCTGATTTCTATTACGGCCTCACCTGCAGACTCAAATTCTAGCATATCATGAAGAAAATACCTATATATATAATGACCGCTCTTCTGACGGTTTCCTGCCTGAACCTGGAGCACGGAAATCCGTACGAGAAGAGCATGAACGACCTGACGATCAGCGTCACCTTCCCTGAAGTTCCGGAAATGGACAGAAGCGGCATCAACGTAGAGGTCTGCAACATCAATTCAGGCATGCAGACCATCGTACAGACCGATAAAGATGGCATTGCTCGTACCAGGACCCTGAATGGAATGTACCGGATCTCCGCTTTCCACAGTTCCGGCGAGCATCAGTTCAATGCCCTCGAAGACCGGGTGAAAGTCGCTGGAAAATCCCGGGAACTGACTCTGAAATTCCTCGAGAACAAACCGGGAAAACTCCTGATCAAGGAACTCTATGTCGGCGGCTGTTCCAAGATGCCAGTCGACAAGGGTGATTACCAATCCGACAAATACGCCATCCTGCACAACAACAGCGATGAAGTCATCTACCTGGACAGTCTCTGCATCGGTACACTGAGTCCCTATAACTCCAATTCGCCGATCCAACCTTGGTTGAAGAAAGATGCGGCAGGAAACACGATCTATCCACCGTTCCTCCCGATCATCCAAGCCATCTGGAAAATCAAAGGAAATGGCAGCACCTTCCCGCTGCAACCGGGACAGGACGCCATCATCGCCTTCTGCGGTGCCATAGACCACAGCGCCATCTACCCGGAATCCGTCAATCTCAACAGAGAAGACTGTTTCGTATGCTACAACCTGAAATATTTCCCGAACACCACCTATCACCCGGTACCGGGAGACCGGATCCGCCAGGATCATATCATGGATATGGTGATCAAGACCGGCAAGGCCAAGGCCTACACGATCTCCGTGAACAGTCCGACCTTCGTCATCTTCAAAGCCAAGGGACAGACGATCGAGGAATTCACGTCCCACAGCGACAATGTCATTCCTACCCCAGGTGCCAGCACTGACAAGGTCGTCTGCATCCCACCGAACTGGGTCATCGACGGCATGGAGGTCTTCAACGGCAGCTCTTCAGAAAACGTGAAACGTCTGATGCCGATGATCGATGCCGGATCCGTCACCTTGTCCGCCACCCACAAAGGCAGAGCCCTGCGGCGGAAGATCAATCTGAAAAAGACCGCAGAGAAAGGCTATGAAGTCCTGATGGACACGAACAATTCCAGCAAGGATTTCGAAGAAACGGAACACGCATCATTATGGAAGGAGGGCAAGCGATGAAAAAGTTCATCTTGACAATAACAGCTCTGCTGACATTGACCCAGGCTAACTACGGACAAGTCTATGAACTGGCTGAAAGAAGCAACCCCTGGAATCAAGGAAGAAACATCACGGGACTACGGAACGATTCCACGACCGTCTCCTATGCGGAACTCTACGGCGGTTACCAGGCCGGCGGTTTCCATCAGCATCACGAACCGGCCTCCTGCTGGAAAGCCGGCCTGATCGCGGAATCCATGCTTCATCTTGAAAAGATGTCGATGAAAGGCCTGTTTTCTTTCGAGAATCGTCAGGAATACCAGTCCTGCGGGTCCATGCTGATCCGTCAAGACCATTACCCAGTCAATGTCATCGAGTTCACGCCAGGTACCAAGAACCGCCAGAAATATGCTTTCAACGGCGGACTGGCCTATGAGCTGGCTCCGGAATGGCGAATCGGCGGAAATCTGGGCTTCACTTCCATGAACTGGGCTAAACGGAAAGATCTCCGGCACACGACCTATCTGCTGGATCTCTGGCTGACCCCTTCTATCCAATGGCACCGGAATGATTTCCAGTTCGGGCTCTCCTACATTCTGAGCAAGAATTCCGAATCCGTGAAAGCCAGCCAGATCGGTGATACCGCAGAAGAGTACAAAGTCTTTCTGGATAAAGGTCTCCGCTATGGTACCTATGAGAATTGGGAAGGAAACGGTGTCCACCTCAAGGAACCGGGTATCGACGGATTCCCGATCCGGGAAATCTACAACGGTGCAGCCTTCCAGTTCAGCTGGAAAGACCTTTATATGGATGCCGAATACCTCTACGGCAGCGGAAAAGCCGGAGAAAAAGACTTCGTGTGGTTCGAATTTCCGAGCCATCAGCTGAAAGTCTTCCTCAACTACCGGCTCTGCCGGCCACAGGCCAGACATCATTTCCGTCTGAACGTCAGGTTCAGACATCTCGAGAACAACGAGAATCTGCTGGAAAAGACGACCGAAGGCGGCATCAGCACAGCCAAGAAATATGCCACCAATCTCATCTATGTGCAGGAAAGACTATCCTTCGCTCCGGAGTATGAAATCATCGCGAAGAAATGGAGAATCCGGTGGAATCTGGAATATAATCATACGAAAGAAATCACTTCCCAGATTTTTCCGTATATTTGCACCGGTTTACAACATGGTTTCCAGACCTCCTTGGAAGGAAAGGTTCATTTATGGAAATTCGAATTGGGGGCAGATCTGAAATTTGCCCTGAAGAAGATCACTGAGACAGAAAGGACTCTTGCAGATGCGGCAGGCATCGGAGCTCCTGTACGGATTCCCGAATATTCTGATCTCTGGCTCTGCTATGAAAGAGCCTCGAAGCTGGATTGCGGTCTTTCGCTCAGATACAATTTCTGGAAAGGACTCTATCTGGATCTGAGCGGTTCCTACCTCAGAGCTTTCGATATGGCTGACAATACGGACTTACAGAAATGGTTTGCAGATCCTGACCGATGGGGAGTAGCCCTGAAGTTGGGGTGGAATTTTTAATGTTTGAATTCATTTACTTTAATTTTGATAGATCATGAAAAAATTGATGATTTTCGCAGCTGCTGCTGCATTGCTCGTCGCTTGTGAAAAGCCGAACAACGGTCCTGAAAAGAATCCTGATACCGTAACTATCGATGGTGTAACTTACAAGACAGTCACTCTGGCCAACGGTCAGACCTGGATGGCTGAGAACCTCCGTTTCATTCCGGAAGGTGAGAAAGTATCTGAGAACCCGGCAGAGGGTAATATCTGGTATCCTGCTGATCCAGGTAAAGGTGCCGCACTCAAGGATGAGACTGCCGTGAAAAAGATGGGTCTGCTCTATAACCACAACATAGCTCTCGGTATCGATGCCGCAAAGATCGATGCTCTCGTAAAGGCAAATGATGCCGAGGGTCTGGAAGCTTATCTGAAATCTTTCGAGGGTGTTCAGGGTATCTGCCCGGAAGGATGGCATATCCCTACTGCAGTTGAATACACCAATGTCTTCGGTAAAGGTATCGGAAACATCGAGACTGTAACATCAGCACCTTTCTATGACAAAGACATGGAGTCCGGCAACCTTAAGACTGCAAACGCTGCAGGTTACAACTTCCAGCTGACCGGAACAATCTTCAAAGCAAACTTCAGCGTGCCAGCGTCATACAACAAGAATGTCATCAAAGACAATCCGAACGCAGGGTGGAACGGCAAGAACGGACTCACCTACAGCATCAGCTCCTCTCTGTATAAAGTGAATACGGACAAGGCAGGAGCAGTCAAGAACGCACAGTTCTACGGCCTGATGTCCAACTTTGCGAAGAACTTTGCAGAAAATGGCGCTCTTGCTCTTTCTTACAACGCCATCGGAAACGGTTGCACCGTACGTTGCGTAAAGAACAACTAATCAACAGATCCTCTATAAAGCAGAAGGGATGTACCTCAACGGCACATCCCTTCTTTTTTCAATATTCATCGCTGTCATCTCTTATCTGAGACTGTAATCTGTCCATCCTTGACATCCACCTGGATGACCGACTCGCGATGGACGGAACCGTCCAGGATCGCCTTGGCCAGCAAGTTGACCAGCTCACGCTGCATCAAGCGCTTGATCGGACGGGCGCCGTAAGCCGGCTCGTAGCCCTTCGTGCTCATGTAGTCCTCGAACTCCGGAGTGAAAGTGATCGCCACTCCATTCTCGGACAACTTGTTCTGAAGGTCCTTCATCTGCAGCTGCAGGATTTCACGGATATTCCGCTGACTGAGCGGCTCGAACATGATGATCTCGTCGATACGGTTCAGGAACTCCGGACGGACACTCTTCTTGAGAATCTCCATCACCTCGTTCCGGCAATTGGCCAGCATTGCCTCCCGCTCCGCACCTTCAGCCGGCAATTTCTCCATATAGGCCTGCACGACATCAGCACCGACATTGGAAGTCATGATCAGGATCGTGTTCTTGAAATCCACTGTCCGGCCCTTGTTGTCGGTCAGTCGGCCATCATCCAGCACCTGAAGCAGGATGTTGAACACATCCGGATGTGCCTTCTCGATCTCATCCAGCAGGATGACGGAATAAGGTTTCCTCCTGACGGCCTCCGTCAGCTGACCTCCCTCGTCATAACCGACATATCCCGGAGGCGCACCGACCAGACGGCTCACGGAGTGCCTTTCCTGGTACTCACTCATATCGATACGGGTCATCATCGTCTCATCATTGAACAGGAACTCGGCCAAAGCCTTCGCCAATTCGGTCTTACCGACACCGGTCGTACCCATGAACAGGAATGAACCGATCGGCCGTTTCTCGTTCTGCAGACCAGCTCTGGAGCGTCTTACCGCATCCGCCACCGCCGCGATCGCAGGATTCTGTCCCACGACACGCTTGTGCAGTTCCGTTTCCATACGGAGCAGCTTCTCACGCTCGCTCTCCAGCATCCTCTTCACCGGAATACCGGTCCACTTGGCAACTACCTCCGCGATATCTTCCGGGGTCACGGCCTCCGTGATGATCGGATCCTTCACCTGGGCCTGCTGCTCCTGCAAGGTCTGGATCTTGTTCTTGAGTTCAGCGATCTTGCCATACCTCAATTCCGCCACCTTGCCGAAATCGCCGGCCTTCTCAGCATTCTTCGCCTCGAAATTCAGATCCTCGACCTTCTGACGGGCTTCCTGGAGATCATTGAGAATCGCTTTCTCCTCTTCCCACTTCTTCATCAGCACCTTACGTCGGTCTTCCAGTTCCTTGAGTTCCTCTTCAATCTTGTCCATCTTGAGGGAAACCCCTTCCCGTTTGATCGCCGCCTTCTCGATTTCGAGCTGACGGATCTTTGAATTCAGTTCATCGATCGGTTCCGGCACGGAATTCATCTCCAGCCTCAGTTTGGAAGCCGCCTCATCCACCAGGTCAATGGCCTTGTCAGGAAGATAACGGTTCGTGATGTACCGGTGTGAAAGTTCCACCGCCGCGATGAGCGCATCATCCTCGATCCTTACCTTATGATGGTTCTCATATTTTTCTTTCAATCCCCTCATGATGGAAATGGATTCTGCCGGAGTCGGCTCGTCCACCATCACCATCTGGAATCTTCTCTCCAATGCCTTGTCGGTCTCGAAATATTTCTGATACTCGTCCAAAGTCGTGGAACCGATGGTCCGGAGTTCACCTCTGGCCAAAGCCGGTTTCAGGATGTTGGAAGCATCCATGGCCCCGGAAGTCCTTCCGGCACCGACCAAAGTATGGATCTCATCAATGAACAGGATGATCTCACCATCACTGTCCACGACCTCCTTGACAACGCCTTTCAGACGTTCCTCGAACTCACCCTGATATTTCGCACCAGCGATGAGCGCACCCAGATCCAAGGAATAGATCCTCTTGGATTTCAGGTTCTCCGGCACATTGCCGTTCACGATATTCTGAGCGATACCTTCCGATATCGCTGTCTTTCCGACGCCAGGTTCTCCGACCAGGATCGGATTGTTCTTTGTCCTTCGGCTCAGGATCTGGAGCACCCTTCTGATTTCCTCATCACGACCGATGACCGGATCCAATTTGCCCTGTGCAGCCCTCTCGTTGAGATTGACTGCAAATTTTTGCAGATTCTGTAATTTATTGTCCATAATTGTTCCTCCTTTTTCTTGGAACAGACGGACCATACCTACGCAGAGATAGCCGTCTGCTCTTGTGAACAAACGGCTATCGTCAAATTATATTCCAATCGGATTTTACTGACAAATTGTCAGCATCCACCCTTTAGTTGTTCTCTGCCGGAGCTGCAGGGGTAGCTTCTGGATTAGCAGTGACATCCTCGGCTGGAAGCACCTCAGTAGCCGGTTCCTCGTTGGCGATCGGTGCAGGAAGAGTTGTCAGCTCAGTATTGATGGTCTTGTCCTGCGGTTCCATGGTCAAAGTAGAGACGATGGAAATGACAAGGATGAAAGTCACCAGTCCCCAAGTGATTTTCTCAAGAAGGTCAGTAGTCTGACGGACACCGAAAGTCTGGTTACCTGCAGTGAAGTTGCTGGCAAGTCCACCGCCTTTTCCATTCTGGAGAAGAACTATAAGAGTAAGCAGGATACTTGCGATTACGACAAGTACAGCCAAAATTGTAAACGTTACAGACATAGTATTTTATTCTAATTTTTTATCTCGTGGTCCAATTTTCCAATAAGGGTTGCAAAGTAAGCATTTTTTTCGGGATTTGCCAAAATAAGTTTTGAATAAATCTCCTTAGCCTCATCGTAATAGCCCTGTTCCGCATAGATCTGCGCCAAGGTTTCGGTATACAGATCGAACTTGTCGGAACCGGAACAATCCACAGTCTCTTGATTCCGGTGAATCTTGGCGACATTACGCGAGAACACATGATCATTCTCAGCTGTCCTGACCTTGTCATAGTCCTCCTGCGAGAAATAATCTCCCCGCATCACCTGCACTCTTCTCCGATGATCGGCTGCCGGCTCCTCGTCCGCAGCCTTTTCCGTGCCGATATACTGCTTCAGCAATTCTTCCACTTCAACATCCGTCCAGTCATCTTCCTTACCTTTCCGCAGCAGATCGCTGACCTTCGAGAGATCCGCGACATAGAGCGACGACTCCGAAAGATATCGCAGTGCCCAATTCCGGTCAATCTTTGCCAGACGACCGCAAAGTTCAAGCCGCGCCGCCGCGAACCACGGGTAGATGTTCACCATCCCCATGAGTTCATCCAGCGTCAACCTGCCCAAATCTATATAATCCATATTACCAGTTCGCTACAGTCGAGTTGAATACATCTTCACAAAGTTTCTCGATGATCTCATCACAGAGCGCCTGCTCCACGGCATCCAGAGACTGGGACGCATCGAAATCAGCATAAGCCGAGAAACTTTTCTCCATATCGTCTTCCGGATACTTCCGGTTCGTGAAATAAATCTTGATGGAAACCGTCAGACGGTTCTGGGCTGCCGTTTCATTGGCCGTCACACCCATCGCACGGATATCATACCCGGTCACTTCACCGACAATTTCCAGATCTCCTTCCTGAGGCACCTGCTTCAACCTGGTCAGTTTGCGGAATTTCTCCTGCAAAGCATCTGTGATGGCACTGCTGAAGCTCGGGTTCACCCGCAGAGCCTTATATTCGAAATAATTGATGGTCACGGTCTTCACGTCCGGCTGGATGGAAGTACCGGTAAAGGAGTAGATCCCGCAGGAAACTGCCGTCATGGCGGCAAGCGCCAGCAACACCGGCATCAATAACTGTCTGAATTTCATTTCTTTTCGTTTTCCATCTGTTTGATCTTTCTATACAGGGTCCTTTCTGAAATGGCCAGTTCTTCTGCCGCCTTCTTACGGTTGCCGCCGTATTTCTGCAAGGTCTGACGAATCAGATCCAGGTTTGATTTTTCTATGGTGACCACTTCCGGTGCGCTTCCGCCATCCTGCTCTTCCGGTGCCTCATCGAAATAGGAACCGTCGTCCGGCATGGAAAGGTGCGGTGCCGCGATGACCGGAGCGGTAGAATCCTGCACGCCAGCCAACCCCGCCTTGGTCACCAGCTCCTTCAGATATTCCACATCATGCTTCAACTGGAACACCGTACGGATGAGCATCTCCCTCTCTCCAGGCTGTTCTTCCGGTTCCAGCTGACGGACCTTCATCGGAAGCAGATTATCCTGATCTTTCGGAATGTATTTGGACAAGGTAAGCGCATCGATCTCTCGTTTTCCGTCCCGGAGCGGCACTCCTGCGGACTCCAGGATGCAGACCGTCTCCGCCACGTTCTTCAGTTGACGGATATTGCCCGGCCACCTGTATTTCCGCAACCTGACCACCGCTTCATCCGTCAGCGAGATACCTGCCAGGCTATATTTCTCTGCGAAATCAGCCGCAAATTTACGGAAAAGCAGGTGAATATCCATTCCACGTTCCCGCAATGCCGGCATGCTGATGGTCACCGCATTGAGCCGATAATAGAGATCTTCCCTGAATTTTCCCTGGTTGACGGCATGCAAGAGGTTCTTGTTCGTCGCGGCGATGACCCGCACGTCCGTCTTCAGGACTTTGGACGAGCCGACCCGGATGAATTCACCGGACTGGAGCACACGCAGAAGCTTGGCCTGAGAAGAAAGCGGGAGCTCCCCGATCTCATCCAGAAAGAGCGTTCCGCCGTCCGCTTCCTCGAAATATCCGCGTCTCATCTCGTTCGCGCCGGTAAACGCTCCCTTTTCATGCCCGAAAAGTTCCGAATCAATGGTTCCCTCCGGGATTGCACCGCAGTTTACGGCAAAATATTTGCTTGTCTTACGTCTGCTGTTATAGTGGACGATCTTCGGAATATTTTCCTTACCGACACCGCTTTCCCCGACTACGAGGACCGTGATGTCCGTAGGTGCGACAGCTACCGCAACTTCGAGCGCTCTGTTCAGTGCAGGATCGTTGCCGATGATGTCGAACTTGTTTTTCAGTATTTGCAGATTTTGGTTCAACATAATGGCACAAAAATACAAAATATTACTTATATTTGCGAAACTTATGCTTCCACATAACGAAAGAAAAGATATATCAAACCTTAATAAACTCTAAAAAAAATGAAAAAAGTTAGCAAACTCATTTTGGCTGCCCTCACAGGCGTCGCTGCAGTAGCTTGCAGCTCCCCTGAAAAGATGGCTAAGATGGCAGAAAACGTAAACGTAAACTGCGAGCCAGCTATCCTTGAAGTAGTTGGCGGTGAAATCAACGCTGATGTCACTGTAACTTATCCGAACGATTATTTCCATCCGCAGGCTATCCTTGACGTCACTCCGGTGATCGTCTATGAAGGTGGCGAGGAGAAGATGGAGCCTTTCACCTTCCAGGGTGAGAAAGTGAAAGACAACTATGAAGTTGTTCCTTCAGAAGGCGCTACCATCACCAAACATGTGAAGTTCGCTTACAAACCAGGAATGGAGAAATGTCATCTCGAGCTCCGCGGCGTTGTAAGATACAAATCAAAATTCGTTGAACTTCCAGTCAAGAAGGCAGCTGAGGGTGCGATCACTACCTACATGCTCGCATGCCAGGACGGTGTAGTCGACTACAAAGCTGACGGTTATCAGGAAATCATCAAACAGACTGCTGAAGGCCAGATCCTTTACAACATCAACAGCTCCAATGTAAGAAGCAAAGAGTTGAAATCACAGTCTATCAAAGATTTCCAGAGCGCTATCGATGAGATTAAAGCTAACGAGCGCAAAGCGTTGGTAAGCACTGACATCGTCGCTTACGCTTCACCGGACGGTAAGGAAGACATGAATGCCAAACTTTCAGACAACCGTTCTTCTTCCGCAGAGAAAGCTTTTTCCAAGATCACCAAGAACCACTCCGTAGAGGCTCCTGTAAACGTACAGAGCGTCGGTGAGGACTGGGAAGGCTTCCAGGAGCTCGTCGCAGCTTCAGACATCGAAGACAAAGACCTGATCATCCGCGTTCTTTCCATGTACAGCGATCCAGCTGTCCGTGAGCAGGAGATCAAGAACATGTCTGCAGTATACACTACTCTTGCAAAAGAGATCCTTCCGGAGCTCCGCCGTGCAAGATTCATCGCTAACGTTGAGTTCACCAACTATTCTTCAGAGGAACTTCTCCAGCTGGTAGAAGAGAACATCGACGTGCTTGACGAGCCTGCACTCCTCCGTTCTGCAACTCTCGTGAAGAAAGCTGAAGACAAAGAGGCTCTCTACAGAAAAGCTATCGAGAAATTCAACAGCAACACTGCACAGTATAACCTTGCAGTTCTCTACATCAAGACCAACAAACTTGACAAAGCTGCCGCTGAGCTCGCTAAAGCCGAGGAAGACGCTGACTGGAACAACGCGATGGGTGTCCTTGCCCTCCGCAAAGGTGACAGAGCTGAGGCTGCTAAATACTTCAAAGCTGCTGCCAACGAGGCTGCTAACCAGAACCTCGGTCTCCTCGACATCCTCGCAGGTGACTACAAGGCTGCTGCCGAGAAACTCGCAGGCGTGAAATCCTTCAACGCTGACCTCGTGAAAGTCCTCAACGGTGACTACAGCATCGCAGAGTGCGGACACAAATGCAAATGCGGCAAATCCGCATACCTCAGAGCAGTCGCTGCCGCAAGAATGGGTAAAGCAGACGAGGTGAAAGCTAACCTCGAGATTGCTTGCAAGAACCCTAAGCTTGCTGAAAGAGCTGCTAAGGATATCGAGTTTGCACAGTACAGATAATTCTGAAATACTCAATATGCAAGAAGCCGGACCAGAAGTGATCCGGCTTCCTTATTTTCCATCCATCCGTGAAGAATGAGGTTCCATTGATCTGAGAAAAGCCCTTTCAGGACTGGACAGGACAGATATCACCTGGATGGATGAAAGAGTCCCATTGGCCTAAATGAAATAGACATAGGCCAAGGTACCGAGACTGATGACTACCCAGAGCAGGATACCTTGGAGCATCGGTCTGATTCCGACAGATCTGATGACGTCTCTGGAAAGAGAGGCGCCGATGAAGAAAAGGGTCAAAGTCAAAGATTTGCGAGCGAGCCCGTTGATGGCATTGCCGACCAGCACTCCCACCTCCGACGTGGACAGTACATAAGTATTGAAGACCACTGCTGCGATGAACCAGAAGATGAACCATGGAATGCTGATCTTCTGACCTTTGGTCTTGAAGATGAGGGAGGTGACCAGAGCGACCGGAATGATCCAGAGAGCACGGGTCAATTTGATCGTGGTGGCAACTTTCAACGCCTCTGGTCCATAAGCCTGTCCAGCACCGACGACAGAGCTGGTGTCATGGATAGCGATCGCTGCCCACATGCCGAACTGCTGCTCCGTCATGCCGAGTACATGTCCGATTGCCGGGAAAATGAACAGGGCAACGGCATTGAGGATGAAGATAGTACCCAATGCCACAGACATCTGGCTGTCCTTTGCCTTGATGACCGGACCCACCGCTGCAATGGCGCTTCCGCCGCAGATAGCTGTACCGCTGCTGATCAGATAGGAAGTATTACGATCCACCTTCAGCAGTTTACGGCCGATGAACCATCCGATGACCAGCGTGCCGGCTACGGAAACGATGGTGAAAGCCATACCTTCCTTGCCGGACTGCAGAGCATCTGTAACATTCATGCCGAAACCCAGTCCTACTACAGAATACTGAAGCAGATATTTGGACATCTTCTTGTTGAATCCAGGAAAGGCGTTGCCGAAAATCAGCGCAAAGGCAAGACCCGTGAATAGAGCGACCGGTGGAGTCATATAAGAGGCGAGGTTCTCCACTGCCGGAACATAACCGGCAAGAAGCAGAAGAGCAATCAGAACCACCAGAGCGATATACAGCACTTTTGCTACGGAATTTTTACTTTTCTTTTGTTCCATTAGTTTTATGAATTGATATTTTCGACGCGAATATAGACCTTTTTCAAATATTTCCAGACTTCATGCAACGAAATGACACTTTTCCGCATTATATATACGGCTTATTTCCAAGCCTGAAGCAACTGGAATCCATATGAGAAAAATGATAATGATACTGGCACAGCTGATGATTCTGACGATGATCAGCAGCTGCACCGATCTGGAAGAAAGCAATTTCACCTTCGAAATGACGATCCCTCAGCAAGGGATCTATACCGGCACCTACACTGAAGGGGAAAACATACGGAGTGCCGGCATTACCTTCACTCATGCCTCCAACATCAACGAGCTGTTCGGAAACCGGAAAGGCAACGTCAGCATCGGCAATGAAGAAGGAAGTCTGGTCTGGATTTCCGACCGGAAGATCGTCACCCTGAGCAGTTCCTTGAGTTTCCTGAACGGGGAATGGTTCCTGACCGATTATTCATCGGACAGTTTCCAGCTCATGAAAGGCACAGGTGCGAAAGACGCACCCAATGCTATCCTCGACATGAAACGCAAGAACTGAACGCTCATTCCGCAATCAGACTCATTTCAGGGTTCTTCACCGGACTTTCAAGACCAAGAGCATCCATGACCGTGTGGAAAACATGGTATTGAGACACCTGGCCTTTTTCTTTGAACCTGACAGACGGATCATCAGTCCAGATCAGGAAAGGAATCCGATACTGCTCTTCCGGAGCGATGGACTTCGGAACTCCGTGCATGTAAAGGTTCTGCTCCCCGATCGACTCTCCATGGTCAGAGACAAACAGAACCGTCATCCTGCAATCGGCAATCGCAGCGACACGCTCGATAAGCGTCGCGATGATCCAATCCGTATAGACAATCGTATTGTCATAAGCATTGACGACTTCCTCGTGGTCATATTTAGCGAGTTCCACTCCTGTGCAGACCGGTGTGAAACGAGCGAAGCGTTCCGGATATTTCAGGTAATAAGTCGGACCATGACTCGTACTGGTATGCAGGACAATGAGCGACTTTCCGCTCCTGCTGCCCAGAATTTCCTGCTCGATTCCCGCCAGCAGCACTTCATCATGCACCGGTGAGAGCCCTTCTTTTTCTGCCAATGGTTTCAGGTCTTCTGCATTTTCCCATCGGCTGACCGTCATCTTCGGCTCGCCGCTGTTCGTCGTACGCCAGACCACATTGACTCCATTCCTATGGAGATAGGAGGTCAATGGTTCCACATATCTGCCGGTAGGCTTGTAGTCCAGGATCGCCTTGACTCCGGCCGTCGTGAAGGTCGCAGCAGATTCCGCATCATAGATTTTCAGCCCTGGAATCTGGTTCAGCAGCGGATTCGTCTCCTTCTCGTAACCGTACAAGGAGAAATTCTTCTGTCTGGCGGACTCTCCGATGACCAGGACAACGGCGGAACGGGTCGTATCCCTGACTGTCAGATCAGGAAGAGGTTCCGCTTCCCGACTGTTCTTGTACTTGTCGCTCGCATACCCTACAGAATTGACGAGGTAATTCCACGGCATGGCCAGAGAGCCAAGGACAGGCACGTTCTTGTCGACCCACAACCAGTTGGACGCATTGACCCAGGCAAAACCGACGATGAAGATCAGAGCCACCGAAAATTGGATGATGAAACGTCTGAAGCTTTCCTTGATCGGCTTGAAGAAAAATACCAGTACACTCGGCAGGACACCGAGAAGAAGGAAGTAAAGCACCAGACCCCAGGAAAAGAAACTGGTCGATTCTTCCATGTTCGTGTTGAACACATTACCGATCATGGTCTTATCCAGATAGACGCCGTAGGTATTGATGAAATAAAGAGCCACGGAATTGATCAGGAAAGTCAGGATGATGATATATTTCGCTCCTCCACGGAAGATCGAATACAGCAGGTATGTCACAAAAGCATTGAGCACAAAAAGCAGCACCACGAGACTGAAAGCCAGCAGATAGCCGGAAAAGGAAGAGAAATCAATCAGCGGCAGAGCATGCTTGAAGAAGGGGACATGATATAGCAATACGGTCAATGCACTGACAATCAGCGAAATGATTACCGGACTTTTCGTAAAGAAAGGATTTTTTTTATCAGACATATTATTGTTGTTGTTATCGTTACAAGCGCAAGAAGATAGATGGGCTGCAGTTCATGTCTACAGATATAGAAAATCATCAGGCCCAGCAGCAGGACCGCGATTCCGAGCAGGACAGGTAGGTACTTTTTCCGAGTCATCCACCGCCAGAACGGAAACTTCCTATCCACCAGAATCCCGGAAATGGCGAAGATACAACCCATGGCAGATCCCGTCAATACATCTAAAGGCCAATGAGCTCCACAGGCTACCCTGGATAAGGCGATGAAGAATACCACCGCATACAGAACAATCGCCCAGATCCACTTTATCCAACAAGCTTTGGTCTTCGGCAGGAAGGCAATGATCAGAACCGTGACGAACACGAAAAGCGTGATGCTGTGTCCAGAAGGCAGAGAATGGGCGGTCAGAGTCCTGCCGATAATCGTGAAGTCAGCATGATCGATGACGGCTGCGGGACGACGCATGTTGAACAGAAGCTTCAGAAAGCGGGTCATGACCAGCGCGATCAGGAGAGAATCGAACATCGCTCCCCACAGGACCGGCGCGAAATACAGGAACGGTGCAAGCAGAGAGATACCGATCAGCGCATTTCCGATTTCCGTCAAGTTCCATTCCAGCCCAGGCATGACGGAGAGCATTTCGTTGATGCTTATGAAAAGCGGAATCTGAACCCGAGTATAGTTCAAGTGAAAGTTTCCGTCCATGATGAGGAAGGCCAATCCTGTCAGGAACAGGATGAGGAAGGCCGGCAAAGTCTGCCGAAATTTCACTTTTCTGAAATTCAATAAGATTCTGTTCACCATACCTTTTCTACCTTAGGTTTCAATTGTTCAGCAAAAATAGACATATTTTACTATTCACCAAAAAATCATGGCTAAAGTTCCTGAAGCCTGGACAGACGGAGCTGTCCGAGGCTTTTTTCGCACTCCGGCCGCTTGCGGAAGGGATTTGCCCGCCTGCGGCGTCCACATCCCCTGCTCCTGCCGGAGGGGCCCTTACAAAGCCCTGAAGCCTGGACAGACGGAGCTGTCCGAGGCTTTTTTCGCACTCCGGCCGCTTGCGGAAGGGAACTTCCGGCGCGGTCGGGCACGAAAAAAGCCCAGCACAATGTGCTGGGCTTCAGGGCTTTGCGGTGAGAGGGGGATTCGAACCCCCGGAACAGTTACCCGTTCGGCAGTTTAGCAAACTGCTGGTTTCAGCCACTCACCCATCTCACCTTTTCCGGCGTCACGGTCGTCCTGATCCGGTGGCTTCTGGATCGGAACTGTCATTGCTGACGGACCGTTTTCGTTTAATCGGACTGCAAATATACAAATAATTTATTGTTTTGCAATATTTTCTCGCATATCCGTATCCGCCTGGATATTTTTCATCTTATAATAGTCCATGATACCGAGATTACCGTTGCGGAATGCCTCAGCCATAGCCAACGGAATCTCCTGCTCGGCTTCGATGACTTTGGCGCGGGCCTCCTGAGCCTTAGCCTTCATCTCCTGCTCCAGAGCGACAGCCATGGCCCTGCGCTCCTCCGCACGCGCCTGGGCAATGTTCTTGTCTGCCTGAGCCTGGTCGATCTGAAGGACTGCACCGATATTCTTTCCGATATCGATATCAGCGATATCGATAGACAGGATTTCAAAAGCCGTTCCGGCATCCAGACCCTTGTTCAGGACCACTTTGGATATGCTGTCCGGATTCTCAAGCACCTGCTTGTGGCTCTCTGAAGAACCGATGCTGGAAACGATACCCTCACCGACACGGGCAAGGACCGTCTCTTCTCCGGCACCACCGACCAGCTGCTTGATGTTCGCACGGACCGTCACCCTTGCCTTAGCAATGAGCTGGATGCCATCCTTCGCCACAGCCGTGACCGGCGGCGTGTTGATGACCTTCGGATTTACCGACATCTGCACTGCCTCGAATACATCCCTTCCTGCAAGATCGATAGCGGCCGCCATCTTGAAATCCAGCGGAATGTTCGCCTTATCTGCAGAAATAAGGGCATTCACGACCTTAGGAACATCTCCCTTAGCCAGATAATGTGCTTCAAGTTCATTTGGATGAAGAGTAAGACCAGCCTTCGTACCAGTCACCATGGCCATGACGATCGTACTCGGAGATACACCGCGCCATCTCATCAGCACCAGCTGGATCAAAGAAATCCGGACTCCCGAAATCATGGCCTGGAACCACAGCGCCACAGGGAAGAACCACAGGAAGACGACAAGGCCGACAATGCCGACACCTATCCATACCAATAACATTGTAATGTCCATATTTTTTCAGTTTTAGTTGTTTGCGACAATGGATTTCCGTACACAGACGTGATTATCCTCGATCCGGGCCACTTCCACATCTGTTCCTGGATCAATGATGCCTTCCAAGGATTTGCACTCCAGAGACTTTTCGCCGAAACGGACCGTTCCCATAGGAGCCAGACGTGTCTGTGCCTTACCTTTTTCACCGGCAAGAATTTCCCCTTCCTTGAAAGATTCCACCTTAGACTCGATATTCGTCTTCAAAGCCAGCCTTTTCCAGAGGCTTGTCTTCACAGCAATGAGGATGAGCAGAATGACCAGCAGAATATTGACCGAAGCGACGATCAGACCGGCAGACATGCCGTAATCCACCCAAGCGAGCCATACGGAAGCGATCATGGCCGCTACGCCGAGAATGCCGGAAATACCGACTCCTGGAACAAGGACGACCTCAACGAACATCAGGAGTAGACCGACCAGAATCAATGTAATGATAATATCCATGTTCTTCTTTATTTTCCGATTTCATGCAGCACGACATCAGCCGCACCACCGTTACGCAGATGGGCTGAAATCAATTCAGCATCCTCCTTCTGCTCAAACGGTCCTACAATATACATAATTTTTCCGTTTCTCTCGCCTTTTGCCACATCTTTTCCTGACAACGCCTTGATTTCTTCCATCATACTGACAGGGAGAGTCTCACCATCGTACAGCACTTCATACCGGTCAGGACGCGCGGCCAGCTGCTTCTCCAACTCCCTCGCAGCAGCGATGGAAAGCGTCTTTCCGTCTTCGGAAGCGACGATCTTCGCATAACGGAATCCCTTCCGTTTGACCAGATTGAGTTTTGACAAGGCATCCTTGTAAGTATTGAAGACTCCGGCCTTGTAGGTATAGGTTCCAGCATTATTCCGAATCTCGAACACCGGACTGATGCCCTTCAGAGCAGCGACACCAGCCTTCGTCTTCCGCACCATCATCTGAATCTGATAAACCAGTCCTTCCGGAAGCATGTTGCTTTCAGCGATGCTGGAAGTATCCTCGATCCGGAAAGTATAGTCAAAACGAACTTCCGGTTCCTGAAGACAGAGCACCAGCTTCTCTCCTCTTTCCAGACGATCGAAGCTGTATCTCTCCCGTACCGGTTCCTCTTCTTTGTCCGCCTCTTCCATCAGTTTCTGAGGATCGATGACCACCCCGCTGAAAAGAAATTCCATCTCGATGTCCTGCAGCTGCTTACGAGCCAATGTCAAGGAATCCGTCAACCCCCTGATAGCACTTTCTCCGGCATCTATCTTCCGAGTGAGCGCCTCCATTTCCCCCTCGTCCGCACTGACTGCATAAGCATTGCGGTCCTGATCCAGACGCACCGTATGAGCGAAAATGGTATCCCTCAATGCATTGACCTGAGTGATCTTGTCCATGTACCGGCGGATATCCAGATTTTCCGGCACCTCGGCATCCAGCAGGTTCACGGAGTCTTCCTCCACGATTTCCGGCTTCAACGTACAAAGTTCCTTCAGCACAGCCGGATCCTCGATTTCCTTACGGACCGGAAGATTGTCATATTCAAGCACATAGACCCATACACTGTCCGGAGAACATTCCCGGTCAGAGGCAAAGATCGAGAAACGCCCGTCCTCGGAATCCATATACAGATAATCATTGGCAGGAGAAGAATAAGGGAAACCCATGTTTTCCGGCTCGCCCCAGTCTTTGCGTTCCTCGTCCCATTCCGAGACATAAAGGTCATAGCCCCCCGCTCCGAACAGTCCGTCAGAAGAAAAAAAGAGTTTCTTCCGGTCAGCCGACAGAAGCGGAAAGATATCGTTGGAAGCGGAAGTCATGTCCTCATTCAAGAGTGCAGGAACCGTCCACAGACTATCTTCCTTCCGGATATGGTAGATATTTCTCGCTCCTGTCTCATCATGAGCGGAATAATACAGTGAAGTCGAACCTTCCGGGAAATACAGAGCATTTACCGGGAAACGGGCGCCAGAGGTATCCAGCACATTGGGATAAGACCTCCAGGACTTATCTTCCAGCGGATAATACAGATAGAACTCCCCGAGCGGGAATCTTTTCTTGGCCACCACTTTCGGCGTGGCGACGAAAGAGGACATCACCAACCCATTCTGCGCGGTCAGCCGTTCATCCCTGATGCGCTGAAGATCTATAGAATCCATTTCCTGCGCCAGCAGTTCGTCGAAGATATCACAGGAGGCCTGAAAGCTATAGTTCATACGGAGACTGTCCGCCAACCGATGCAAGGAGTCCAGATTCACCTTCCGGACCGGTACGAGCAGACTGTCCTGGACCAATGTGAGGGTGTCCGCAACCACAGCAAGACTATCCTTGGCCAATGGAAGAGTGTCAGCGGCAACAGTCAGACTATCCTGGACCAATGTCAGACTATCCTGGGCCAATGGATGGGTGCCGACCGCTGCGACCGTACTGTCCTGGACCAATGTGAGGGTGTCCGCAACCACAGCAAGGCTATCTGTCATATTTTGCGCAAAGGTTCCGATCGGACACAGCAGCAGACCGGAACACAAGGTACATATCTCGGTGATGAACTTCATTTCTTCTCCTAAATTCTCAAAAACAAGTCAATTTGCAAACTTACTTAATTTTTTTCAGTTACCGGCTAATTCCAGCCATCACGCAAAGAACAATTTCTATGCTAGACAGAAGGGGCAAGTCTTCATTTCCACGGTATCACCATCGGAAAAGGGGTGGAAAGTCACGAAAGGAAAGATAAAATATCTCCACTTTATGCATTTATCCCAAAAAATTAAGTAAATTTGTGCCCTATTTGCACATCTTATATATAGTGGATTAGAACGATTTAAAACAATAATCAATTAAATAACAACAACTATGCAAAGTAAAGGCGCTATCAGATTTGTAGCCATCATCCTGGCCGTAGCGAGCCTCTGGGTACTTAGCTTCACCGGTGTTTCCATGTACTGGGAAAACAAGGCTGAGGACTATGCAGCAGAGACTTTCGCACAAAACAAATCAAAGGCAGAAATCCTCAACGAGGAAATCAAGAACCTCAACGGACAGATCGCTGGACTGGAAGCACGCAAAGAGGCTGAAGGTGCGGAGTTCACACAGGCTGCAGAGCTTGACTCTCTGAAAGCAGCAGCAGAAGAGTCTGCAGACGAGCTGGACGCTCTGCTCGTCATGAGCGAACAGAAACTGGAAAGACATTTCGTCGATTCAATTTCACACGAGAAGATTTACCTGGGCTATACCTACAAGGACGTCAAGGAAAGAGAGATCAACCTCGGTCTTGACCTCAAGGGCGGTATGAACATCATGCTCCAGGTTCAGTTCGAAGACCTGGTCAAGGCTCTCGGAAATCCAGCTGAGAGCAACGTGGCCGCTTTCAACGAAGCCATTGCCGCAGAAGCCGGTTCAGGCAACAAGTTCATCGAGAACTTCGTGAACAACTACACTGCAAAGGTTGGAGAAGAAGCTCTCTTCACCACTTTCGAGAAAAGTCTCGGAGACAAGATCAGCAAGAACAGCGATGCCGCAGAGATCACGAAAGCACTCAAGAACGAATCAGAAAGTGCCATCAACAACTCTTTCAATGTCCTCAGAAACCGTATCGACCGTTTCGGTGTCACCTCTCCTAACATCCAGAAAGTCGGAGAAGACGGACGAATCCTCGTCGAACTTCCGGGTGTGAAAGATCCTGAACGTGTAAGGAACCTCCTCAAAGCTTCCGCAAACCTGGAATTCTGGAGAACTTTCACGACTTCCCCTTCTGCCGGCGACAATGACGCCAACAGATTCGAGAAGCTGACCGGAACCCTCGAGAAACTCAACAAAGAGGCAGTGAAGGCATTCAACGATGACCGCCGCGCCAACATGTTCGGCGACTACGGCAACGGTTGCATCGCAAGAGTGCATGAGCAGGATACCGCTACCGTCAACAAGATTCTCCGCAAAGCCCGCTATGCTGAAATGATCCCGATGTGGTCATTCAAGGCTGACGACAACCACATTGTAGAGCTCGTGGCTATCTACAATGCAAACAAGGGTCGTGCTGACCTCGGCGGTGAAGTGGTCACTGAAGCAAGGGTGCAGACTTCCGACTACGGAAGAGGCGGTTCTGCCTACAGCGTATCCATGACCATGAACGCGGAAGGCGCCAACAAATGGAAAAGGATCACCGAGCAGAGCATCGGACAGCGTATCGCCATCGTGCTTGACGGCATGGTCTACTCCTATCCTAACGTGAACGATGTCATTTCAGGCGGTAGCTCCGAAATTTCCGGTGACTTCACCCTTGAAGAGGCAGAAGACTTGGCCAACGTGCTGAAGTCAGGTAAACTTCCTGCACCGGCATCCATCATCCAGGAGCAGATCGTAGGTCCTTCTCTCGGTGCCAGATCCATCAAGGCAGGTCTCATCTCTTTCGTGATCGCCTTCGTGCTGGTCCTCATCTACATGATCCTCTTCTATCATGGAGCTGGTCTCGTAGCTGACCTCGCACTGCTGTGCAACGTTCTCCTGCTTCTTGGTTCACTGGTATCCTTCCACGCCGTACTGACCCTTCCAGGTATCGCAGGTCTCGTCCTGACTCTCGGTATGGCAGTCGATGCCAACGTCATCATCTACGAGCGTGTCAAAGAGGAACTCCGTGCCGGCAAAGGCTTGAGCAAGGCCATCGCTGACGGATACTCCAACGCCTACTCAGCCATCATCGACGGTCAGCTGACGACCATCATCACTGGTGTCGTCCTCTTCGTCTTCGGTTCAGGTCCGGTACAGGGCTTCGCGACAACCTTGATCATCGGTATCGTGACTTCCATCCTTACTTCCATCTTCATCACCAGACTGGTGTTTGACGACAGGGTATGCAAAGGAAAGAATGTCACCTTCGATAACAAGCTGACAAGAAACTTCCTGCAGAATACACATGTAGACTTCATCGCCAAGAGGAAATTCTCCTACATCTTCTCAGGAGCCCTCATCATCATCTCCATCGCATCCATCTGCTTCAAAGGCTTCACCTATGGTGTCGACTTCATGGGCGGTCGTTCCATCGTTGTGGAACTGGACAAGAATGTAGCTGCCGAGGAAGTACGTAAAGTGATCAGAAGCGAGTTCAACATCACACCGGAAGTAAAACAGTTCGGTGGTGAGAACCAGATGAAGATCACCATGGCCAATGATATCGAGAAAGCCGGTACAGAGGAGTTCTATACCGATGAAGAGGTTTCCACAACGCTCTACAACGCTTTCATCGAGAACGGTTTCGTCGACGCTGCACAGACTCCTGCAAAGGAAGATATGATCAAGAGTGCAGATAAAGTCGGTGCATCCATCGCTGAGGATATCCAGAGAGACGCGCTCATTGCAGTGTTCATCGCGCTGATCGCTATCTTCGGTTACATCGCAGTCCGCTTCAAGGGCTGGACCTGGGGTCTCGGCGGTGTATTAGGTCTTGCACATACCGCCATCATCGTGATCGGATTCTTCTCCCTGTTCACCGGAATACTGCCGTTCAACCTTGATATCGACCAGACCTTCATCGCAGCTATCCTGACGATCATCGGTTATGCCATCAATGATACCGTGGTCATCTTCGACCGTATCCGTGAATTTAGAGGACAGCATCCTAACGCTGATCTGAAAGCTACGACCAACGAGGCTTTGAACAGCACACTGTCACGTACGATGAATACCTCAGTCACTACTCTCGTCGTCATGCTTGCCATCGCGATCTTCGGCGGTGAGGTGATCAGAGGTCTTTCCATCGCCCTCATCCTCGGTGTCGTGATCGGAACTTATGCTTCTATCTTCATCGCAACTCCTATCATGTTCGATGCAACGAACAAGATAGCAGCAAAAGCTGATAAGAAAGCATTGAAAGCCAGCAAATAATCCTCGTCTTAACAGACAGGTGACACGATAGGAATCCCTCTTCCGGAATTTTCCCGGAGGAGGGATTTTTTTGTTGCAGCAGTAAATTTTGAGTACCTTTGTCTGCATTGAAAATCAGAAAAGACATGGCCTTCGTACATCTTCACGTCCACTCCCAATATTCCATCCTTGATGGTATGTCTTCCATTTCAGACCTGTTCCAGAGAGCATCTGAACTGAACATGCCAGCCCTGGCCCTGACGGACCACGGCAATATGTACGGTATCAAGGAATTCTTCAAGGTAGCGGCGAAATACCCTGACATCAAGCCGATCGTGGGCTGTGAGATCTATGTATCGAAATTCGACCACAAGATCAAGGACAAGGACCATCGTGCCTACTACCACCTGATCCTCCTGGCCAAGAACTACCATGGTTACAAGAACCTGATGAAGATCGTCTCCACCGGGCATATCGAAGGTATGTACTACGGCAAGCCGAGGGTATCCCATGAAGTGGTGGAGAAATACCATGAAGACCTGATCTGCTGCTCAGCCTGCATCGCGGGCGAAGTACCGAGATTCATCATCGCCGGAGATATGGAAAGCGCTGAAAAAGCGGTGCTGTGGCACAAACGTGTTTTCGGAGATGATTACTATCTGGAGGTGCAGAAACACAAGACGGAAATTCCAGGTCAATCCATGGAGGTCTATGACAAGCAGATGACAACCATCGACGGTATCTTTGAACTTGCAGAAAAGACCCATACGAAAGTCATCGCTACCAATGATATCCACTTCGTCCGGAAAGAAGATGGACCTGCCCACGACCGCCTGATCTGTCTGACGACGAACTCCTATGTCGATGATCCGGACAGGATGCGCTATACGCAGCAGGAATATATGAAAAGCCGGGCGGAAATGGAAGAACTCTTCCCTGACCATCCGGAAATTCTGGACAATACCATGGAAATCGCGAACAAGATCGAAGGTTACCAGATCGACCGGGACCCGATCCTCCCGTTGTTCAAGATTGAAGACTCCTTCCTGGCAGAATCCGGAAAATATCTGGAGAGATACAAGGAGATCATCGATGCCGGACGATGCGATAAGAAAGGAAACTACAGGGGAGATGCTTTCTGCGTCTCTGTCGCCTATCTCTGCCATCTGACCTATCTGGGCGCTCACGTGCGCTATGGAGAGACCTTGACCGAGGAACAGGCTGAACGTATCGAATTCGAGCTGAAGACCATCTGCATGATGGGTTTCCCGGACTACTTCCTCATTGTCCAGGACTTCATCGCGGCTGCCCGCCGTTCCGGCATCTCCGTCGGTCCGGGCCGTGGCTCTGCCGCCGGTTCAGTGGTCGCCTACTGTCTGAAAATCACGAATCTCGACCCGATCAAGTACCAGCTCCTGTTCGAGCGTTTCCTGAATCCGGACCGAATCAACATGCCGGATATCGATATCGACTTCGATGATGACGGTCGTTACCGTGCCTTCAAATATGTGGAGGAAACCTACGGAAAAGACCACATCTCCCATGTGATCACCTTCGGTACCATGGCCGCGAAAAGCGCGATCAAGGACGTGGCGCGCGTCAGCCGAATGTCCATCGAGGAATCCAACCGGCTGACCAAGCTCATCCCGGACAAGCCGTTCTCGTTCATGGAAGATGCGGAAGCACCGTTCGGAGAGAACGACATGCTGCAGGAAGGCCAGAAACTGATCGAGAAGACCGTGGAGATCGATGATCCGGAGCATCCTGGAGAGAAGATCAAGGTCAAGAAACAATTCAAGAAATTCAAGAAAGAGGTGACGTACAAGCCGAACCTCAAGAACTGCTATAAATTCGTCCCGGAACTCAAGGAAGAGCTGGAAAACGGCTCCGAACTGACCAAAGAAGTCCTGACCTACGCTCAGAAGCTGGAAGGCTGCATCCGCCAGACCGGTGTGCATGCCTGCGCCATGATCATCGGTCGAGGTGACCTGACCGATTTCATTCCGATCACCATGGCCGCTGACAAACTGACTGGCGAGGATGTCTGGGTTTCCCAGTATGACGGACACTACATCGAGGAAGTCGGCATGCTGAAGATGGACTTTCTGGGTCTCCGTACCCTCTCCATCATCATGGAATGCCAGGATCTCATCAAGAAACGTCTGGGCATCGAATTCGATATGGAAAAGATCCCGATCGACGACAAGGAAACTTACGAACTCTACGGACGTGGTGACACTACTTCCGTCTTCCAGTTCGAATCTCCGGGCATGAAAGAATGGCTCATCAAGCTCCAGCCGACCCGATTCGAGGATCTTATCGCCATGAATGCCCTCTATCGTCCGGGACCTATGGACTACATCCCATCTTTCGTAGCCAGAAAACAAGGTGTGGAGAAGGTGGAATACGACTTGCCGGAGATGGCGGAATTCCTGGAAGACACCTATGGGGTGACCGTCTATCAGGAGCAGGTCATGCTGCTCTCGCAGAAACTCGCGAACTTCACGAAAGGTGAGGCCGATACCCTGCGTAAAGCCATGGGTAAGAAGAAGTTCGACCTGCTGCAGTCTCTCAAGAGCAAATTCATCGATGGCGGTACCAAGAACGGCCATCCGAAAGATACCCTGTTGAAAATATGGAGCGACTGGGAAAAATTCGCTCAATATGCGTTCAACAAGTCCCACGCGACCTGCTACGCCTGGGTCAGCTACCAGACCGGTTATCTGAAAGCCCATTATCCGGCAGAGTTCCAGGCAGCCAACCTGAGCAAGAATCTGTCGAACATGGAGGAGATCAAGAAGATCATGGACGACTGCAAGAAGTCGAAGCTGAAGGTCTTGAATCCTGATATCAATGAATCCGGCGCACGTTTCACCGTCAACAAGGCGGGAGACATCCGTTTCGGTCTCGGAGGTATCAAAGGCTTCGGCAACAACATCGTGGAAGCGATCATGGCAGATCGCGAAGCCAACGGCCTGTATGCGGACATCTATGATTTCGTGGAAAGAATGTCAGGAACCGTGAACCGCAAAGCTTTCGAAGCCCTCCTCTATTCCGGCGCCTTCGACAGTTTCGGCATCAGCAGGACCCAGTTCCAGCTGCCTTGTTCCAATGGAGAGACTTTCATGGACACACTCCTGAAATATGGCGATCTGGTGCGTAAGGACGAGATGGACGAGACCACCTCCCTTTTCGGAGCCATGGAAGAAATGAAGCCGGAGCGTCCGGAAATACCGTCACTGACCGTGGACGAGAACAAGCTGGAGCTCCTGCACAAGGAAAAGGAACTGGTCGGCATGTACCTCTCCGCCCATCCATTGACCCAGTATTCCTATGAGATCGAACATTTCACGAACTGCAGACTCTCGGATCTGGAAGATACCATCACAGAGTGCAAGGCAAAGGCCAATGTACGCAAGACTTCCATTGCGGGATTCATCACTTCTTCCGATGTCATGACGACAAAGAACGGGCGTCTGTGGTCCAAGACCGTCATCGAGGACTTCGACGGCAGTTATGAACTGGTCTTGGGAGGAAAAGACCATGAAAGGTTCATGAGCTACCTGCAGGTGAATACCTCCATCTTCATCGAAGGAGAGATCGACCAGCAGTATTATCCACCGAGAAACGCTGACCCGAGCACTGTCAAAGATATCCGCTGGGTGTTCAAGCCGAAGAAGATCATGCTGCTGGGCAATGTCATGGATTCTTACGTGAAAAGTTTCGCCATTACCGTGAGCACGACGCAGCTCTGCCCGGAATTCCGGGAGAAGCTCGTCCGCCTGCTGGCCGCCAACAAGGGTTCGACCCCATTGACCTTGCTCCTGGAGGATCCGGAAAAGCACTGGAAGATTGAATTTGCAGCTAAGAAATACAAGGTTGCCATCGGAGCGGAATTCATAGAAAGTCTCCATGAAATGGGCCTTTCCAACGATATCATAAAGAAATAAGACTATGAGTGAAGAAAGTTTTTCAAGCCTCGGAAGAATCGAGGCCATCGCCAGACTGTATGAAGGAACCCCCTTCAGATATACGGAGAAGACCACTTTTGAAACTGAAGGGAAAGGAATGATCCACAATGCGTCCAGGACCTTTCTGGAAGGCATCGATTTCGATCTGACCTACTTCCCGCTCAAACATCTCGGCTATAAGTGTACGGTGGCCGTCGCCGGAGAACTCTACGCCTCCATGGCACATCCAAGGACCTTATCGGTTGTCCTCGGCATTTCAGCGAAGCTGGATTTCGAGCATATCCGCAAGATCTGGGAAGGCATCGTCGCCGCTGCCAAGGAACACGGATTCAAAGAAATCGCACTGGATCTCGTTCCGTCCAGGAACGGACTCTGCATCTCCATGTCCGCCAATGGTGAGACCAGTCTGCTGATGCACCGCAGACGCATGCCTGCGAAAAGCATGGACCTGATCTGCATTTCAGACAATCTGGGAGCCGCTTTCCTCGGTATGGAAATCCTGGAACGCGAGAAAAGGAACTTCGAGAAGACCAAGGACGACAAGGAACAGCCGAAACTGGAAGAATATAAACATCTGGTCGGTGCCTACCTCAAACCGAGCGTGAATCCGGAGGTGATCCGACAGCTGGAAGAGGCGGAGATCATGCCTTCCTACGGTTATTTCGTCACCAGAGGTCTCGGAGATGCCGTCAAACGTCTGGTAAGGGACAGCGGACTGGGAGCGAAAGTCTATGTCGACAAGATTCCTTTCGCCGGCAAGACCTTCGAACTTTGCAAGGAATTCAATCTGGATGCCATTTCAGCCGCGCTGAACGGTGGAGATGACTACCGTCTCCTCTTCACGATTCCGATCGGCAAGCACGAGCGCTTCCGTCACGATTTCCAGACTTTCGATATCATCGGTCATCTGGCCAGACCGGAAGTTGGCTCCGTCATCGTCACGCCGGACGGTCTCGAAATGCCGATGAAGGCACAAGGCTGGTAGGACATTCTGCAGAGAACGGCAGACCTGCCACAGAACACAAAATAAAGGGTAATCTCCGAGCTTTCCGCTCTAAGATTACCCTTTTATCATTTTACGGCTCAAAGGCCGGATTCAGGCGTTTAAAGAAGTTTCTTCAACAGTTCAGTCATGCTGACTTCCTTGTCGATGATGCTGTGCAGATCCTCGATCTTCACACGCTGCTGCTCCATCGTGTCACGGTGACGGATCGTCACGCAACCGTCCGTCAAAGTATCGTGGTCGACGGTGACGCAGAACGGTGTTCCGATGGCATCCTGACGACGATATCTCTTACCGATGGAATCTTTCTCATCGTACTGGACGTTGTAATCGAATCTGAGCTCGTGGAGAATCTTCTTCGCTACCTCAGGAAGACCGTCTTTCTTCAGCAAAGGAAGCACAGCGACCTTGACTGGTGCGAGCGGTGCAGGAATGCTGAGCACGATACGGGTCTCTCCGTTCTCCAGCTGCTCCTCGTGGAAGGAATGAGCCAGAACTGCGAGTACCATACGGTCGACACCGATGGAAGTCTCGATGACATACGGAGTGTAGCTTTCACCGGATTCCGGATCGAAATACTGGATCTTCTTGCCGGAGAATTTCTGGTGCTGGCTGAGATCGAAATCTGTTCTTGAGTGGATACCCTCCAGTTCCTTGAATCCGAACGGATAATGGAATTCGATATCAGTAGCCGCATTTGCATAATGTGCAAGCTTGTCATGATCGTGGAAACGGTAGTTCTCCTCACCCATTCCGAGAGCGGTATGCCATTTCAGACGATTCTCTTTCCACTGTTTGAACCAGTCCAGCTCCGTACCCGGTTTGATGAAGAACTGCATCTCCATCTGCTCGAACTCTCTCATACGGAAGATGAACTGACGAGCGACGATCTCGTTACGGAAAGCCTTACCGATCTGAGCGATACCGAAAGGCAGTTTCATACGGCCGGTCTTCTGCACGTTCAGGTAGTTCACGAAGATACCCTGAGCCGTCTCAGGACGCAGATAGATGACATTGGCTCCTTCGGATACGCTACCCAGCTGAGTAGAGAACATCAGATTGAACTGACGCACCTCTGTCCAGTTCTTCGTACCGGAAATCGGGCACACGATGTCACAGTCAAGAATGATCTGACGAAGCTCTGTAAAATCGTTCTCATTCAGGGCCTTGGCCATTCTCTCATGAACTTCGTTGATTTTCTGGCGATGACGCAGGACATTAGGGTTGGTCTCCAGGAACTTCTCCTCATCGAAAGCATCTCCGAATTTCTTGTGGGCCTTCTCGACTTCCTTGCGGATCTTGTCTTCCAGCTTGCCGATGTAATCCTCGATGAGCACATCTGCCCTATATCTCTTCTTTGAATCCTTGTTGTCGATCAACGGGTCGTTGAAAGCGCTGAGGTGTCCGGATGCCTCCCAGATTTTCGGATGCATGAAAATTGCTGAATCGATACCTACGATGTTATCGTGGAGACGGGTCATTGCCTCCCACCAGTATCTCTTGATGTTCATTTTCAGTTCTGAGCCCAGCTGTCCGTAATCATAGACCGCTCCCAAACCGTCATAAATCTCACTTGAAGGGAAAATGAATCCATATTCCTTGCAATGTGCGACCAAAACTTTGAAAAGTTCGTCCTGTGTCATAGTTGTATGTTTTTATGTTTGAAATTTTTCCGTTTGTCACAAACTACAAAAATAATCATTTCCATTGAATTATCTCAGGAATATTTCAGGAAATGATGCAGCAGTCTCCTCAGACAGGATTTCCCGCAGCGGTATAAGCACGAAGTCACGGTCAACGATGCCCGGATGAGGCACCGTAAGACGAGGAGTCGAGATCCGCTGATCTCCGATGAAAAGGATATCTATGTCAATGGGACGGTCCGTATAGATCCGTTTCCCATCCTTGTCCCATCGAGGGCTTCCTGTCCGTCCCATTTCCTGTTCGATCTCCTTGCAGACCTCCAGCAGATGCAGCGCTTCCTCGACGGAAACGCCAGACACCGGCAGGTCATACCTGATCGCCGCATTCAGAAAACGCTCGGAAGATTCGAAGCCCCAAGGCTCGGTTTCCAGAAAGGAAGACAAGGAAGTATGGCTGGTACCCAACTTCAGGTCCAGCAGACTGACGGCGCGGCACAGATTGGCCTGCCTGTCCCCCAGATTCGTTCCAAGTGAGAAATAGACTTCCACGGGTCTGCAACTAGTCGAGTCCCAATTCGATCAGAGCCTCTTCAGACATGCGGCTCTTATCCCAGACAGGCTCGAAAACCAGCTCGATGTTCGCCTTGATCACTCCCGGCACATCTTCCACGGCCTCTTTCACCTGCTGCACGACATACTCTGCCATCGGGCAGTTCGGAGCCGTCAAGGTCATCCGGATACTGACCTCGTGCTCTTCATTGACCACGAGATCATAGATCAGTCCCAGATCATAGACGTTCACAGGAATTTCAGGATCATAGACCTGACGCAATGCTAAAATTATATCTTTTTCCAATCTCATTCTATCTGCAGTAAACTCAGCGGCCAACTTAGCATCAGCCTCTTCTTTCTTCTTCTTGAAATATTCTTTGATTCCCATGTCAACAATTCTGCATTGCAGTTTCCTTGATTCTTGCGATCATGGACACCAGCCCATTGGCACGCGTAGGAGAAAGATTCTCCTTGAGCCCGATGCGTTCCACTACCGAAAAGTCGGAAGACAGTATTTCCTGAGGAGTCCTGCCGGAATAGATGCTGATCAACAAAGAAATGATTCCCTTCGTGATGATGGCGTCACTGTCTGCACGGAAAACGATCCTCCCCTCTTCCATCCTGTAGTCCAACCAGACTCTGGACTGACAACCTTTAATCAGCTTGTCATCAGTCTTCGCCTCGTCCGGATAGGAATCCAGTGATTTTCCCAATTCGATCAGATATTCGTATTTATCCAACCAGTCGTCAAATACAGAGAATTCTTCAACGACATCATTCTCTGCCTGCTCCAAAGTTTTTTCCATGATCTATATTTTTCTAAAAAACTGGAATTGTTCCACGGGGAACAATTCCGCTTTCATTTGATAATCTGCACAAATCAAGCCAACATGGCGATGGCCTTATGAAGGCTGGCGATGAAATACTCTGCTTCTTCCAGCGTGTTGTACGGAGCAAAGGAAGCCCTTAGCATGCCGGTCACGCCGAAACGAGTCATCAACGGTTCAGCGCACATGTGTCCGGAACGGACAGCAACCCCCATCTTGTCCAGAATCAGTGCGAGATCCTCATGATGAACTCCATCGACCACAAAGGAGAACAAAGGAATCTTCACGGAAAGATCTTCAGGACGACCGAAGATATGGATGCGGGAGTCCGCCTCCAGTTCCTTCATCATATAAGCGACAATCTCACTGCTATTCTCTTCAACAAGCTGATTCTCGATTCGTTTCATGAACTCAACAGCAGGTTTCAAGGTCGCACCACCCGCAAAATTAGGAGTGCCGGCCTCGAATTTCAACGGCAGTTCCGCATAGGTCGTCCGCGAGAAGGTCACTGTACCGACCATCTCCCCTCCCCCCATGTACGGAGGCATCTCCTGAAGATACTTCTCTTTCGCATAGAGAACACCGGTACCTGCAGCCGCATAGATCTTGTGACCGGAGAACGCATAGAAATCGCAGTCCAGATCCTGGACATCCACCCGCTGATGCACGATACCCTGCGCCCCGTCGACCAGAACAGGGATTCCCTTACTATGACAGATCCTGACGATTTCCTTCACCGGATTCACGATACCGAGCACATTGGAAATATGAGTGACAGCCACGATCCTGGTCCTTGAAGTACAGAGTTCCTCAAGCTTATCAAGCATCAGACAGCCACGGTCATCTACCGGCAGAACCTTCAGCACGGCCTGTTTCCGGATACACATCAGCTGCCAGGAGACGATGTTCGAATGATGTTCCGCTTCGGAAACGATCACCTCGTCACCGGGGTGAACATAAGCTTCACCGAAGCAGAAAGCTACCAGATTGATCGATGCCGTCGCTCCTGAAGTGAATACGATCTCCTTCGTGGAGGTCGCATTGATATATTCACGCACGGCTTCACGGCTTTCCTCGTAAGCCATCGTAGCTTCTTCAGCCAGACGATGAACTGCGCGGTGGATATTCGCGTTGGACTTGAGACTGATCTCATTCCATTTATCCACCACTGCCTGCAGACGCTGTGAAGTCGCAGCATTGTCCAGATAGACGAGATTCTTGCCGTAAACTTTCCTGTCGAGAGCGGGGAAAAGACTTCTGATTGTATTGATATTTTCCATTTCCATAAAACACAGCAAATTTACTGAATTTAATCTTATTATCACATAAAAGTCTTATTTTTGCCATCATACCAGAAAGCACAATAATTATGATAGACTACATCAAAGGCGACCTCATGGACCTGAATCCGACGGAAGCGATCGTCGAATGTTACGGCATCGGCTATCGGATCCTCATCTCCCTGAATACTTTCTCACAGCTGGAAGGACAGGAAACAGTCACGCTGTACATCCATCACTATCTCCGAGAGGACGAGGAACTCTTCTACGGGTTCAGCACGAAAGACGAGCGGGAACTTTTCCGTCTTCTGATCAGTGTTTCCGGCATCGGTGCGGCCACGGCGAGAATGATGCTGTCTTCACTGAGCCCGGACGATATCCGCAACGCGATCCTGTCCGAAGACATCAACCGGATCAAGAGCGTCAAGGGTATCGGACTGAAAAGTGCTCAACGACTCATTCTGGAACTGAAGGACAAGATAGTCAAAGGAGGAGGCACAGAAGGCACGAGACTGATCGGTCATCTGGACAACGCTGTAGTGGAAGAAGCGACGACTGCACTGGTCACCTTAGGATTCACGAAAGCAAATGTCACGAAGGTCATGAACATTCTCCTGAAAGAGAAACCGGACGCAAGCCTGGAAGAACTGATCAAACTCGGCTTGAAGAAACTCTGATCGAAATCCACAGACAAAAAAATCAGGTTCCGTTTTTTGAATGGAACCTGATTTTTTCAATTCTCCCCTATCGGCCGAAATAAACCAGCAGAACCGAAATGTCAGATGGACTGACTCCAGAAATGCGGGAAGCTTGAGCAATGGTCTTCGGCGCATATTTCTTGAGTTTCTGCCGACATTCAATAGAGAGACTCTCGACCTTTTCGAAATCAAAATCATCAGGAATGAGGAGATTCTCCAACCTCATGATTTTATCAGCCATCTCACGTTCACGCTGAATATAGCCACTGTATTTGATGGAGACTTCTGAAGAATCCAGAATTTCACGCTGGTAGTTTTCTTCAACAATCCCGTCAAGAGTCGAGGCATCCAGTTCGCTGACCGGATAATCGCAGTTGAATTTCAATACATAAGAAGCATCGAACAATGAAGCCGTCTCCGGACATGCTGCGGACGCAAAACTCTTCAAAGACAGACGCTTTCCATAAGCCAACAGATCTGCATATCTCTTTCCTTCGAGAACAGGTGCCAATGGATTCGTGAATTCAGCCTCGCAAGAGAGCGTGTGCTTATCAAATGTTCCACGTGGAACAAATTTAAACAATTCATGGATTTTTACCTGAGGGCGTGACATCAGATCAGCGATGCGACGTCGAGAATCAATGGCTGAAGTACCGCAACTTTCCAGATAGCCATTGACCTGATCCGGCTTCACAGAAGCTTCGCAGAAGAAACGGTTGAATTTCTCGATGGACTCATACTTCTTCATGGTATAGGCGTAGCGGAACTCATCGGCCAGGCCAAGCTCATGAGAACGAGCGGTCAACCTGAAGTCAGCATTGTCCTGACGCAGAAGAATACGATACTCCGCCCGGGAGGTGAACATACGGTAAGGTTCATCGACACCTTTCGTGATCAGGTCATCGATGAGAACACCGATATAAGCCTCATCCCTCTTGAGAACGAAAGGTTCTTTTCCATTGACCTTGAGATGAGCATTGATACCGGCCATCAGCCCCTGTGCAGCAGCTTCCTCATAACCGGTGGTACCATTGACCTGACCGGCAAGGAATAGATTCTCGATGGTCTTCAATTCCAGCGACGGTTTCAGCTGAGTCGGATCGAAGTAATCATACTCGACGGCATAGGCCGGCCGGTAGATCTTGGCATGCTCGAATCCCTTGATGGCATGTAAGGCATCCAGCTGGATACGCAGCGGAAGAGAAGAAGAAAAGCCTTGAAGATAGTACTCGTTGGAGAAACGCCCTTCCGGCTCGAGGAAGAGCTGGTGCTCATCCTTCCCTGCGAAAGTGCGGAGCTTGTCTTCGATGGACGGACAGTAACGCGGACCGATCCCTTTGATCATTCCGGAAAAAAGCGGAGACTCCGAGAAGCCACTCCTCAAGATGTCATGAACCGTCTTGTTCGTATGCGCGACAAAACATGGCAGCTGCGGAGTTCCGTTCTGGGCAGTGGAAAGATAAGGAAGGTAGGAGAATTTCTCCGGTACCTCATCTCCCCCTTGGAGAATCATGTCCGAAGTGTCGACCGTAGAAATATCAATTCTTGGAGGAGTACCCGTCTTCATCCGAGCAGTCCGGATTCCCATCTCGACCAGCTGCTCAGTCAGTCCATGGGAAGCAAGCTCTCCGATACGCCCTCCTTCAAAACAGGTCTGGCCGATGAAGAGTTTACCGGTCAGAAAGGTTCCGGCCGTCAAAATTACCGCCTGAGAATTGAAAATTGCCCCGGTGGTTGTACGGCAGCCTGCAATTTTTCGATTCTCAAAGAGGAAAGACGTTACAGAATCTTGGTAAATATCTAATACACAATTAGTTTCAAGGATTTTTCGCCATGAAGCGGAAAATTGGGTTTTGTCGCACTGTGCACGAGGGCTCCACATGGCCGGACCCTTGGAACGGTTGAGCATGCGGAACTGCAGCGTAGAGGCATCCGTGACAATGCCGGTATAACCTCCAAGCGCATCTATCTCTCTGACTATCTGTCCTTTAGCAATTCCTCCGATTGCAGGATTACAGGACATCTGACCAAACTTGTTCATGTCCATGCTGATCAGAAGCACGGAAGAACCCATCCTGGATGCAGCCATGGCGGCCTCACAACCTGCATGTCCGCCACCGACAACAATGACATCGTATCTGTTCTGCATATTATAAAAGTTCCCTCAAAGACAAATAATAATTTTCTTTGGAACGCATCATCTTGATATCTTCTTCCGTATGGTCGTCATAGCCGATAAGATGAAGAAGACCATGAACGATGACACGATTCAGCTCATCCTTGAATTCCGTACCGAACTCGACGGAATTGTCGCGGACGCTGTCGACGCTGATGAAGAGATCCCCGCTGAGTACCTCGCCTTCACAATAGTCAAAAGTGATGATGTCCGTATAATAGTCATGCTGAAGAAATTTCCGGTTGATGTCAAGAAGGTACGGATCGGAACAGAAAATGATGGCGATATCGCCTAAAGTCCTGACTTCACTCTCGGCTACAAGCTTGAGCCACTTGCTGTTTTTCAACTTGCCCTTGAAAATGAAATCAGTATCTTCAGAATTATAGGTTATCATGATGTTGAATTTTCTGCAAAAATACAACTATTATATAAAAAAGTTGAATTTTGAAATATTTATTTCTAACTTTACCGAGCATTTATGAAAATAAAGTAATCGAGATATGGAACTTAAAAAGTCAGAAAAAGCGAATTTGGAAAACAAGAAATTGCTTTTCACAGAAGTTGGTCTAATACTGGCTCTAAGTGCACTTTACTTTGCTTTTGAATGGACAACCGAAAAAGTAGAAGTAAAGGAGTTGGAAGTGGAAAATCTTGTAGAGTATGTTGAAGAGGCTCCACCTCCATCAACTCAAGAGACTCCTCCACCACCAGAAGCGCCAGTACTTCCTACCTTCCTGGACAAGATCGACATCGTCGATGATAATGTAGATGTTGAAGAATTCAACTTCATCAACCTGGAAGATGAAACGGATTTCGAGATTGAAATCACTGATTATGTAGAGGAAGTTGAAGAAGAAGTTGTGGAAGAAGAATCTGTACCTTTCGTGATGGTAGAGGAAAAACCGTCATTCATGGGTGGAGATGCCAACCAATTCTCCAAATGGGTGAACCAGAGACTTGTCTACCCTGAGACTGCTAAAGAAAACGGAGTGCAGGGACGTGTCACCTTGGAATTCACAGTAGGTAAAGACGGTACCGTAGGAAAAGTACGAGTCCTCCGTGGAGTGGATCCTTCACTGGACAAAGAGGCTGTCAGAGTTGTCTCAATGTCCCCGAAGTGGACCCCAGGTAAACAGAGAGACCGTGCAGTTCCGGTAGTCTACACCTTCCCTGTTATCTTCAAATTGAGATAATCGAATCCACAACAATTAATATAGGCTGTCCTTCGGGACAGCCTTTTTTTAGTATGAAGAAAGAAGAAATTTACAAAGACAGAGCCGTATTCGTCGGAGTCATCAAGCAGGGTGACGACGAAAGACAGATCATGGAATATCTGGACGAACTCGAGTTCCTGGCTGAGACAGCGGGAGCCATGGGTGTGAAGAAATTTATCCAGAAAGTCGACAAGCCGGACAACAGGACCTATATCAGAAGCGGTAAACTGGAAGAAATCAGGACGTATATCGAAGAAAACGAAATCGATGTAGTCATCTTTGATGATGAACTCTCCCCTACCCAATTGAGAAACATAGAAGGCATCGTCAAAGTCAGGATTCTGGACAGGACGAACCTCATTCTGGACATTTTCGCGCAAAGAGCGAAAACGGCCTATGCGAAAATGCAGGTTGAGCTGGCTCAGTACCAGTATCTTTTACCAAGATTGACCAGGATGTGGACCCACTTGGAACGCCAGAAAGGTGGTATCGGAATGAGAGGACCAGGTGAGACCCAGATCGAAACGGACCGTCGTATCATCCAGGACAAGATCGCCAAACTGAAAGAACAGCTGAAAAAGGTAGATAAACAGATGGCCTCTCAGCGTGGAAACCGCGGATCTCTGGTCAGGATTTCGCTCGTTGGCTATACGAATGTCGGGAAAAGTACGATCATGAACATGTTGGCAAAAAGTGATGTATTTGCAGAGAACAAGCTTTTCGCTACTTTGGATACGACGGTCCGCAAAGTCGTGATCGAAAATGTACCATTCCTCCTGAGCGACACCGTAGGTTTCATCAGGAAACTCCCTACCCAGCTTGTGGAAGCCTTCAAGAGTACCTTGGATGAAGTCCGAGAAGCCGACATTCTCGTTCATGTGGTGGATATCTCCCATCCGAACTACGAGGAACATATGAAAGTAGTGGAAGATACATTGAAGGATATCAAGGCCTCAGACAAGCCAGTTTACGTCGTATTCAACAAGATCGACGCCTATAGGTATGAAGAGTATGACGAATTTTCACTTGTCCCTAAAAAGCCCGAAAATTACAGTCTTGAGGAACTGAAAAACAGTTGGATTGCAAAAGAAAACACCCCATGTATCTTCATCTCCGCGAAAAAGAAGATCGGCATCGAGAAACTTAGGAACGATTTGTACAAAATGGTGGCGGAAATCCATGCCGGACGCTGGCCTTTCGACAACTTCCTCTGGTAAATGAAGCGACCTTCCTCCGAGATCGTCAAGAAAAAAGCGGCTGCTATCTCAAGATAGCGGCCGCTTCATATTTTCATGCTGCCGGATAAACCGACATGACACTAATCTTTGAATTTAGCGCTGAGGAATTCTCTGTTCAGACGTGCGATGTGAGAAACGGTCACGTGCTTAGGGCACTCCATCTCACAAGCTCTGGTATTCGTACATGAACCGAAACCGAGTTCATCCATCTTGGCAACCATTGCTTTTGCACGTTTCGCACCTTCAACCTTACCTTGAGGAAGCAGAGCCAGAGAGCTGACACGAGCAGCGACGAAAAGCATCGCAGAACCGTTTTTGCAGGTAGCCACACAAGCACCGCAACCGATGCATGCGGCAGCATCCATACTTTCCTCAGCCTTCTCGAACGGAATAGGAACTGTATTCGCATCTGGAACTCCACCTGTACCGACGGAAATGTAACCGCCAGCCTGGAGAATCTTGTCGAATGCCTGACGGTCTACGACAAGGTCCTTGATGACAGGAAATCCCTTACTTCTCCACGGCTCGATCGTAATGGTGTCGCCGTCATGGAATTTACGCATGTGGAGCTGACAGGTAGTCACCTCATCGTCTGGTCCATGTGCTCTACCGTCGATATATAATGAGCAAGCACCGCAGATACCCTCACGGCAGTCATGGTCGAAGGATACAGGACCACTGCTCTGGCATCCCTTCTCGACAGCTACCGGATCCATACCCTCTTGAATGAGCTGCTCGTTCAGGATATCGAGCATCTCGAGGAAAGAGCTGTCTGGGGATATATTCTTGACCTTGTAGGTCTCAAAATGTCCTTTTGCTTTGGCGTTTTTCTGACGCCATACTTTCAAAGTTAAATCCATCTCAATTAGTCTTTATAGTTTCTAGTAGCGATCTTGATATTCTCATACTTCAGAGGCTCCTTATGGAGCTCAGGCTCGACGCCTTCGCCCTTGTACTCCCAAGCGGAAACGTACATGTAGTGCTCGTCATCACGTTTGGTCTCGCCCTCTTCAGTCTGCATTTCTACGCGGAAGTGACCGCCACAAGATTCTCTACGGTTGAGAGCATCACGTGCCATGAGTTCACCTACCTCGAAGAAATCGATCAATCTCAGCGCTTTCTCAAGCTCCTGATTGAATTCACCGTTCTCACCCGGTACATAGACATTCTCCCAGAACTCTTTCTTGAGGTCGTCGATCAGCTCAATCGCTTTCTTCAATCCAGCCTCATCACGGGCCATACCGACATATTCCCACATGACGTGGCCAAGTTTCTTGTGGATGGTATCTACACTCTCCTTACCCTTGATAGAGAATACTTTCTCGATCTTCTCCCTGACTTTCTTCTCAGCCTCTTCAAACTCAGGAGCGTTGATGTCAGTCTTAGGATCCTTGAATCTGGAAGCAAGATAGTCACCGATAGTGTAAGGAAGGATGAAGTAACCGTCAGCAAGACCCTGCATCAATGCAGATGCACCGAGACGGTTTCCACCGTGGTCTGAGAAGTTTGCCTCACCGATTGCATAAAGACCAGGGATAGTAGTCATGAGGTTGTAGTCAACCCAGATACCACCCATCGTATAATGGATCGCAGGGTAGATCATCATCGGTTCCTTGTAAGGATCGGTATCAGTAATCTTGTTGTACATCTGGAACAAGTTACCATACCTGGCTGCGATGACATCTTTACCCAATCTTTCAATTGCGGATTTGAAATCAAGGAATACGGCAAGTCCTGTCTCGTTGACACCGTAACCGGCATCACATCTCTCCTTTGCGGCACGGGAAGCCACGTCACGAGGTACGAGGTTTCCGAAAGCCGGATAACGACGCTCGAGGTAGTAGTCTCTGTCTTCTTCCGGAATGTCGGAAGCCTTGATCTCATGTTTACGAAGTTTCGCTACATCTTCAAGTTTCTTAGGTACCCAGATACGTCCGTCATTACGGAGCGACTCTGACATCAAGGTCAGTTTAGACTGCTGCTCGCCGTGTACAGGAATACAGGTCGGATGGATCTGCGCGAAACATGGGTTTGCGAAGAATGCACCTTTCTTATAGCACTGCCAAGCTGCGGAAGCGTTGGAGTTCATGGCGTTGGTAGAAAGGAAGTAAGTGTTTCCGTAACCACCGCTGGCCAGAACGACTGCGTGTGCACCGAATCTTTCAATTTCACCGGTCACGAGATTCCTGGTAATGATACCTTTTGCCTCACCGTTGATCAGGACCAGATCAAGCATCTCATGACGAGGATAGCTCTTCACTGTACCGGCAGCAATCTGACGGTTCAAAGCGGCATAGGCTCCGAGAAGAAGCTGCTGTCCGGTTTGACCACGCGCATAGAAGGTACGGCTGACCTGCGCACCTCCGAATGATCGGTTGGCAAGCATTCCGCCGTATTCACGAGCGAAAGGCACACCCTGAGCAACACACTGATCAATGATATTGTTGCTCACTTCAGCAAGACGGTAGACGTTAGCTTCACGGCTACGGTAGTCACCACCCTTGATGGTATCGTAGAAGAGACGATAGATGGAGTCGTTGTCATTCTGATAGTTCTTGGCAGCGTTGATACCACCTTGAGCGGCGATGGAATGCGCTCTACGTGGGGAATCGCTGATACAGAATACTTTTACATTGTATCCTAATTCTCCAAGTGAAGCAGCTGCAGATGCACCACCGAGACCAGTTCCGATGACAATGATTTCCATTTTCCGTTTGTTGCCAGGACTGACAACACGGATCTGAGTCTTATGCTTCGTCCACTTTTCGGACAAAGGTCCCTCAGGAATCTTAGAAATTAATTTTTCGGCCATTTAAATATAGTATTAATGAAATTTCGCTACAATTTTAGTCATTTTTAAGGAAAAGAGCAAAAATATTAGAACAAGCTTCCTTCTTCCTGCTGTTTTAGTTCGAAGCCCAGATGCTTGTACGCCAATTCAGTAGCTTCACGCCCTCTCGGAGTACGGATGATGAAGCCCTCTTTTATAAGGAACGGTTCATAGACTTCCTCCAAGGTTCCCTGATCCTCGCCGACCGCAGTCGCGATCGTGTTCGCTCCGACCGGCCCTCCTTTGAACTTGGTGATGATCGTGCGGAGAATCTTGTTGTCTATGGCATCCAGTCCCCTCTTGTCGATGTTCAGCGCATCCAGTGCATAGCGGGCAATCGATAAATCCACATGCCCATTACCGATAACCTGTGCGAAATCCCGGACACGACGGAGGAGCGAATTGGCAATACGGGGGGTTCCGCGGCTCCTCAGCGCGATTTCGAAAGCGGCATCTTCCTCGATTTCTATATTCAATATGGAAGCACTGCGTTTGACGATGCGGACCAGGGTCGGAGTGTCATAATATTCAAGAGCGCATTTGATGCCGAAACGGGCACGGAGCGGAGAGGTCAGAAGGCCGCTTCTCGTCGTCGCTCCGACCAGAGTGAAAGGATTGAGTGCGATGCGGACCGAACGGGCTCCCGGTCCTTTATCGATCATGATGTCGATCACGAAATCTTCCATCGCGGAATAGAGATATTCTTCCACGACCGGAGAAAGACGATGGATTTCATCGATGAAAAGAACATCCCCTTCTTCCAGGGAAGTCAGCAGTCCAGCCAAGTCTCCCGGCTTGTCGAGAATAGGTCCGGAAGTGACCTTCATGTTCACGCCAAGTTCGTTCGCGATGATGTGTGCCAAGGTCGTTTTTCCCAGTCCCGGAGGGCCGTGAAAAAGCACGTGGTCCAAGGACTCGCCTCGCATTTTTGCAGCGGCTACGAAGATCTTGAGATTCGAGATTATCTTGTCTTGACCGGAGAACTCTTCCAGCCCTTGCGGCCTGATAATTCCGTCTATTTCCTTATCTTTGTTCCCATTGATGTCATGCGGGTTGAATCCATTCTCCTTCATCTCATTCATATTTATTTACAAAGATAGATTTTTTTTTAAAAGTATTGATTATTATTGTCCTGTTGATATGTTGATAACACTAACCAAGTGATTGGAAATCAGTGTGGTCTCTTGTTGATAAGCTGTTCACTACGCATTTGATTTCTTGATGAAAAAAAATCAGGATTTCTTTTTGATATGAGAATTCCGCATGGCTTATACAAAATATCATCAATGTTAAATTTAGTTATCATTTAGTTTCAACAGGGTTTTAAACAGGTTTTCAACCGATTTTTTACGCAAATGTTGATAAGCTCAGAATCTTTGCAGCAACTGGAGAAAATTGTGGAATCCGGTGCTGAAGCCTCTTGCAGCGGCTTATATCTTTCTGCAAGGTGGTTCATCGTTTCCTTGCTCAAAAGAGCCGGTCTGCAGGTGATCGTATTGCCGACCAAGGAGGATGCCGAGTATTGTGTGTCAGATCTTTACAGCCTGACGGAAGGAGATTGTGCCTTCTTTCTTCCGGATTCCGGAAAGAATCTGCAGCGCAGTAACTATAAATCTTCCCTCGGCGTACAACGTACGGCGGCCATCAGTCGCATGATGGAGGATATGAACAATTTGTTGATAAACGGCAATTTTGTTGATAACTTCGGAGCAAAAGGCCTTCCAGGTACGTATATCGTCACTTATCCGGCTGCATTGGAGGAGGAAATCCCCCCTGTCAGCACCATAAAATCATCGATATTAACAATCAATGTTCATGATGAACTCAGTCATCAGCAGATTATCGAGACTTTGGTGGGACAAGGTTTTGAAAAAGTGGATTTCGTCTCTGAGCCGGGGCAGTTCGCGATCCGTGGTGCAGTGGCTGATATCTTCTCCTATTCCTTCAACAATCCTTACCGTTTCTCCTTCTTCGGAGATGAGGTGGAGAAGATCAATGTGTTCGATTGCAACACGCAGCTTTCCATAGAATCCGTTACCAAGGCCGACATCTATCCGAACCTTGAACTTAGTGACGAGAGTACGGAAGCCGGTACCCGGATCCTGGACATCCTTCCGGAAAACACACTGGTCTGGCTGGACAGTCCTGACCTGTATTCGGACACGGAACTGTGGCCGTCGTTCGAGCGTTTCCAGAAGGTTTATCTGAACGTTCCGCTGAATACTCCGGCACCGGCAAAGACCGTGCGTTTCAACATCGCGCCGCAACCGGTGTTCAACAAAAATTTCGAACTGCTGACGATGGACATCAGGAAGCGGATGGAGGAAGGTTACAAGGTCCTGATCTATGGAGAAAAGAAATCTCAGCTTGATCGTCTCCATAACATCCTTGCGGAGAATGAAGGACTGATCCCTTCTTTCGTTCCGGGGCACAATATCCACAGCGGTTTCATTGACCATGATGATAAGGTCTGCTGTTATTGCGATCACGAGATCTTCGACCGTTTCCACAGGGTCAGCATACGCCGTTCGGTAGACAAGAGCGAGCAGCTGACGATCAATGATCTCAGTTCCTTCGCGATCGGAGACTATGTTGTGCATATCGATTACGGTATAGGTATTTTCGGCGGACTCGTGCGGATGAAGGATGACAAGGGACGCATTCATGAGGTCGTGAAGTTGACTTACCGTGACGGGGATGTCGTCTTCATTTCCGTCCATGCGCTCCACAAGATTTCAAGGTACAAGTCGAAGGAGGCCGAGGTGCCGAAGATCAATAAGCTGGGTTCGAAGGTATGGCAGAATCTCAAGAGCAGCACGAAGTCCAAGGTCAAGGATATCGCGAAGGATCTTATCCAGCTGTATGCGAAGCGGAAGAGTGTGCATGGTTTCGCTTTTTCTCCAGATTCCTTCATGCAGCAGGAACTGGAATCTTCGTTCATGTATGAAGATACACCGGATCAGGAGAAGGCGGTGAAGGCGGTGAAGGCGGACATGGAGGATGATTGCCCGATGGATCGTCTGGTCTGCGGGGATGTCGGTTTCGGCAAGACGGAGGTTGCGGTACGTGCGGCTTTCAAGGCGGTGGCTGACAACAAGCAGGTAGCTGTGCTGGTTCCGACCACTATTCTGGCACTTCAGCATTTCAAGACTTTCCAGAACCGGCTGAAGGATTTTCCGTGCAGCATCGACTATGTGAGCCGACTGAGGACCGCGAAGGAAATCTCGCAGATTCAGGAGCGGTTGAAGAAAGGAACTTTGGATATCGTCATCGGTACCCATAAGCTGATCGGCAAGGGATTCGAGTTCAAGGATCTCGGATTGCTGATCATTGATGAAGAGCAGAAGTTCGGTGTCGGCGCGAAGGAAAAGTTGCGCCAGCTGAAGGCTTCAGTCGATACTTTGACCTTGACGGCGACGCCGATTCCGCGAACCTTGCAGTTCTCCTTGCTCGGTGCCCGTGACTTGTCCATCATCAATACTCCACCACCTAACCGTATACCGGTCCAGACGGAGATCATGCTTTTCGATCCGGACGAGGTAAAGAAGATCATTGACTATGAACTGAACCGTGGTGGACAGCTTTTCTTCGTTCATAATCGGGTGGAGGAACTGCAGTCCATCCATGATATCCTGCATCGGCTGGTCCCAGACATGAAGATCTGCGTCGCTCATGGGCAGATGGAGGCGAAGGTGCTGGAGAACAAGATTCTGGATTTCATGGCCGGAGATTATGATATGCTGCTGTGTACGACCATCATCGAGAACGGACTGGATATTCCGAACGCGAATACCATCATCATCAATCAGGCCCAGAACATTGGCCTGAGTGATCTGCATCAGCTCAGAGGAAGGGTCGGACGTTCGAACCGGAGAGCCTTCTGCTATCTCATCGTGCCTCCATTGGTCTCCATTACTGATGAAGCCAGAAGAAGGTTGAAGGCCATCGAGTCGTTCTCTGACCTCGGCAGCGGCTTCAACATTGCCATGCAGGATCTCGATATCCGCGGCGCCGGCAACTTGCTGGGAGCGGAGCAGAGCGGTTTCATCACGGACATGGGCTTCGAGACTTATCAGAAGATTCTGGCTGAGGCTATGGAGGAACTTGGAGTAGAGACCGGCATCACGGCAAAGTCGGATCTGGAGAAATTCGTGTCCGACTGTACGATCGAGACCGATCAGGTGGCGCTGATCCCGGATACTTACATCAATGTGACGGCAGAGAAGATCCGGATCTACAAGGAACTGGATTCCCTCGATACGGAAAAGGAAATCATTTCCATGAGAGGGAAGCTGGAAGATCGCTTCGGACCGGTTCCGGAAGAGCTGGAGCGGCTGTTCGATATCATCCGGATCCGGCAGACGGCGAAGGCTCTCGGTTTCGAGAAGGTCATCATCAAGAACGGAGTGATGATCGCTTTCTTCATCACGAATCCTTTGTCGCAGTATTACCGTTCGAAAAAGTTTTCCGACGTGCTGGAGAAGATCACGGCTTATCCGCAGAAGATCGAACTGAAACAGTCGGACAACAAGCTCCGTATCTTCGTGCGTAACGTGGACAATCTTTCCAAAGCGTATGAGATTTTGACAAAGTTGTAGAAAAATCATAAATTTGTATGTTCAAAACTGTTTGATTGTGGCAAATCTCATTATCGATATAGGAAATACAGCCTTGAAAGCGGCCTGGGCTGACGGAATTACCTTGGGCAAGACTTTCCGTTATCAGGGAGAAAGGACGAATGAGTTCATTCTTTCATTGACAGAGAAGGTGAAACCGGATGTGATGGTGATCAGTTCGGCCAAGGACTTGTCCACTGGAAACCTGGCTCGGCTGGAACGAGAGTGCCGGGTACTTCTGGTACTGGATTCCTCCCATTCCCACATCATGGAGCAGAATGGGCTTCCGGCCTATCTTACTCCGGATCGTGCGGCTTCCGTGCTTGCGGCCCGTTACCTCTTCAAGGGGAAAGGGTGCACCATCTTCGATTTCGGAACGACCTTGGCCGTCGATTTCCTTGATGAGCACGGTGTCTATACGGGAGGCAATCTTTCTGTGGGATGCCGGACAAGGTTCAAGGCTCTGAACCGTTATTCCAGATCACTTCCGCTGGTGGATACGCCGGAGGAGACGCAGGAACAGGGAAATTCTGTCGAGAGCGGCATCGCGGACGGAGTGATCAAGGGAATGTTATATGAAATTGAAGGATACCAGTCTGATTATCCTCAAAATATCGTGGTTTTTACAGGAGGGGATTCAATTTATTTTGCAAAAAGGATGAAAAATTCCATCTTTGTAGTTTCTAACCTTATTTTGATGGGGTTGGCTTTAATAGCAGATAAATATGGGAAAATCAGTTAGATATCTATTGGTGGCAGTGCTTTTGTGTCTCGGTGCCGGATTGTCGGCGCAGAACAACGGTGCCTATGGCTCTTATTCCCCATATTCCCTGTACGGTATCGGTGAAATGTCCCGTTCGGGAAATGCCTTCACCCAATCCATGGGTGGTGTGGGTATCGCGACCAGGAACCGTCGTTTCATCAACATTCTTAATCCGGCTGCGGTGACGGCCAGGGACAGTCTGGCTTTCATGGCGGATTTCGGACTTTCTCAGAAGAATACCTATTACAGGCAGAATGGAAAGAACAGCGCAAACAATACTTTCAACCTGAATGATCTGGTCATGAGTTTCCCGATCTGGAGAACGTCGGCTATGATGGTCGGTATTACACCGTTCAGTGATGTCGGCTATGATTTTTCTTCACAGGTGGATGATGATATCATCGCGGATACCGGTGCCATCGACTACAATGCTTCCGGAACTGGAGGCGTCTATCAGGTTTTCATAGGAGCTGGTGCCACTTTCTGGAGGAGATTCTCCATCGGTGCTGAACTGGACATATTTTTCGGAAATATCGAAAAGCTGACGAGCACAACCTTAGCGCATGGCGACTACCGGTCCGTGAACAGTGGTGACAAGTTGAATATTCGCGGAACATCCGGGAAATTCGGTCTCCAGTATGAACAGAAGTTAGGTGGTGACATTTCCTTGATTGCCGGAGCTACCTACCGTCTGCGGACGAATATGAAAGGTCAGGCTACTTCATTCAATTACGGCACACAATCAGGAGTGGTGGATTCCGTCAGGACGGAAATCATCAGGTTGAAGGAAAATGGCTTGAAATTTGGAGATGAACTGGGTATAGGTATCGCCGTCAGGGGAGGAGAAAACTGGACCGCTGAGTTCAATTACGTGAGATCGGATTGGAGAAACGCCGGCATGGATGCCGTGAATGGATTTGCAGTCAAGGGAGATATGGATTTCACAGCTTCCGTTTCCCACTCTTTCAAGGCAGGATTCGAAATCGTTCCGAACAGGAACGATGTCAGGTATTATCTGAAACGTTGCGCTTACCGGGGAGGCTTGTATTACGACAGAGCTCATTATAAGGTCAACGGCAATCCTGTGGATGGTTTCGGCATGACGTTGGGTGTCACGCTTCCGGTATGGCGATGGTATAACGGAATTTCGCTTGGAGTAGATTTCGGTCAGAAAGGCTCCTTGAAGAATAACCTGGTCCGCGAGCGTTACTTCAAGTTCATGATCGGCTTCAATATCCATGATATATGGTTCCAGAAAACAAGATACAAATAGTCTTCTGGGTGCGGTAAACTAGATACGAACAAATTATTAATGATATTATGAAAAAAATAGCTCTGATTTTTCTTGCTGTGCTCATGATGGGTGTAGGCAGTGTTCCTGCATCAGCACAGAAATACGGTACGACCGCAGACAGTACGGAATGTATCAAGTATCTTTCATTCTACCTTGAACATTTCAAATTGAAGAATTATGACGAGGCTATTCCCCAGTGGAGGAAAGCGTACAAATATTGCCCTCCTACCGCCAGCCAGAATATGCTGATCCACGGTACTTCCTTGATGAGAATGCTCATCAACAAGAACTCCAGGAACGTCATCTACAGGGATGAACTGATTGATAGCTTGATGACTCTCCATGATGTCAGGGCGGAGTACTATCCGAAATATGCTGTTACAGTCATGAACAACAAGGGTCTCGACTTGGTCAACTTTGTGAAAGACGATCCGCAGAAACTCTATGATGAACTTTCCAAAATCATCGATTTCAATAAGTCCAAGACTAGACCGAGCATCTATGTGAATTATTTCAATGCGGTCAATCTCCTTTATGGAAACGGTGTCCTGAATGCTGAAGCTGTCATGGCGAACTACTCCAAATGCGTAGATTACCTTTCAGCCTACGATCCTAAGAAAGAGAGAGAGAAGGAAGAAGTGGATAAGGTCAAGGAAGCGATCGAGAACATTCTCATCGCTAGTCAGGTAGCCAGCTGCGACAACCTCATTGAACTCTATACACCGAGATTCGCCGAGAATCCTGATGATGCCGCTCTCGCTTCCAATATCGTGAAGATGATGAGTATGGCTGAGGACTGCATGGATAATGACCTTTACCTCAATGCAGTGAATACCATGCATAGAGTTGAGCCGTCACATACTTCCGCATACTTCCTCTTCAAACTTTATTCTTCAAGAGGTGATGTGGATCAGGCTCTTAAATTCATCGATGAGGCCATCGCTTATCCGGAGTCGGATGACCTTACGGATGCTGACTACTATCTGCAGGCAGCCACCTTTGCGCTTACGGAGGGTCGTTATGTCTATGCCAACAATGCTGCAAGCAAGGTTCCTGCACTGGATCCTTCACTCGCAGGTAAAGCATACATCATCCTCGGTACCGTATGGGGTAGCCAGGTATGTAAAGGTAACGACATTGACAAGAGAGCTCCATATTGGGTAGCTGTCGATTATATGATGAAAGCAAAGAAAGCTGACCCGAGTCTTGCAGAGGAAGCGAATCAGAGCATCGCAAGATATAGTCAGTACTATCCGCAGACTGGAGATGCCTTCATGTATGACCTTACCGACGGTATGTCCTACACCGTTTCCTGCAATGGTATGAGAGCGGTGACGACTGTCAGGACCCAGAAATAGAGAAAATTTGAGCAAGTCATTAAATACCATAGTGAAGATAGCAACCGCATGTGCGGTTGCTATCATGGTATTTTCATGCAAGGGTAAATTGCATGAGGAAGATATCGACATGTCCAATGTTCCGGTCCAGACCGTAGATAATGCCTTTTATGTGCAGACGCAGAACGGAGAAGTGAAGATGCGTATGGAGGCAGTCCGGATGGAAAGATACGATGAGGATTCTCTCGTGTTCGAACTCTTTCCTGCCGGTTTCGCAGTCTATGCTTTCACGGAGACCGGAGACGTGGAGACGGAAATCACTTCCGACAATGCTCGCCATTGCAAATTCGAGGATGGGCGGGAAACTTGGGAAGCCTTCGGCAATGTGGTGGTGAGAAACATCATCAAGAAGGAAGTCATGGAGACGGATACCTTGTTCTGGGACCGTCAGACTGAAAAGATCTGGACGGACTGCTATGTCAAGATGTATTCTCCGGACGGTTTCATGCAGGGCTATGGGATGGAATCCGATCAGCGCGCCCGTAATTCCGTCATCTTCAGGCCCTTCAACAATTATGGCATAATCACGAGAGACAGTCTCGCTGTAAAGGTGGATTCTATCAACTTTATAGGACCTTTTTTAAAAAAGTCATGATTTTTAACGGATTTTTTGCTATCTTCGCAACCCTTATGTTAATCACATTTTTAGCTAAATCTTTAAATTAAAAATAAAATGGCGGTTCTAGAAACAATTCGCGTTAAATTCGGCGTCTTGATCACAGTGCTCATTGCTATAGCACTGCTTTCTTTCATTGTAGACCCGAGTGTATTCAATTCTTGCACCAGTGGAAACGGTGATGTCATGGAAATCGAAGGTGAGGATATCACTTATCTGGACTACCAGACTGCACTGGAAAAGAACAAAATTTCAATGGATGTACTCTATAACGGCGCTTATCGTCCTAATACATTCCAGACCCATCAGATGCTCGAGCAGAATTTCCTGTTCCAGTACGGTATGACTCCGAAATTCGAGGCTGCAGGTATCACGGTTCCTGATTCTGAACTTGCATCTTACCTCCAGTTCACTCAGGAAGGTCAGCTCTACAACCAGCTTGCTTCCTTGAAGGAACAGTTTCCTCAGTATGAGTATCCGATGCAGACCATCGTCGATCAGATCAGGAGAAACCTCTATGTGTACAAATACGGCAGTCTTTTTGCCAGCACAGCCTATTGCAACGCTTCCGTGATCGCTGATGAGGTGAATGACAATGCGGACAGCACTGCATTCATCCGCATTTCACCGGACTATTCTTTGCAGGTGGAAGTGAGCGATGAGGAGTGCAAGGCTTATTATGAGTCTCACAAAGTCGGTTTCAAGGATATGTACGGCAATGGTCAGGAAGGTCGTTACATCGAGTTCGCCACATTTGATATCGCTCCGTCTGCCAAGGACCTCGAGGCAGCACGTGCAGAGGCTGACAAGAACCTCAAGGATCTTCTGGCTGATTCAGCTGAGGACAATGAGGATGTGAAATACTACGATTACACTTCCTACAACCTTCCTTTTGCGGTGACCGATTACATCAATGGTAAAGACGCTTCTTCAGCAGTCGTTGCCAGCGAGGACGAATTCTACGCTGTCAACGTACTGGATGAGAAAGTCCTTCCTTCTTCCATCGAGATCAAGGTGGTTCCTGCCGCCGGTGAGTCTGTCGCAGACTCTCTCTTCGATGCAGTGCAAAGTCGTACGCTTGCATTCAACGCCATCAACGATACCTATTCAGAGCCTATGTCTTTCGTGGAGAACAAGCTGAACACGGCTTTCAAGGTCAATGACCGTAAGAACAGGCAGAATGTCTGGGTGAAGGTCATCAAGAGATCCGACAAGAAACTCCACAAGAAAGTGGCTTACGTGAAGAATTCCGCATTCGTCAGTGAGGAAACCGACGACGCGATCTCAGCAAAGGCCAAAGAGTTCGCTTCCAAGGCAACTTCTTATGAGGAGTTCTCTGCACAGCTTGCTGCTGTCGGTCAGAACGATAATTCCCACAGATCACAGATCTATCCTTCCTATTTCGACCTTCCATATTCCGCACGTACTTCTTACGCTAATGCAAGAGAGGTGATCAAATGGGCTTATGAGGCTACTGTAGGTCAGGTTTCCCCTGTTTACAAACTGGATGAGGTCTACGTGGTTGCAGCGCTTAAGGCTGTGAATGCTGACGGATATCTTTCCTATGAACTGGTTGCAGATCAGATCAGGAACATTCTCCGCAACGAGAAACTGCTTGCAGCTACTGCAGAGAAAGTGAAGACTCAGATTGCAGGACTTGAGAATATGAAAGAGATTGCTGCAAAACTTGAGACAAGTGTACAGACAGATAACATTATCTTCTCTTATTCTGCCCTTTCTCCGATGGATATGAACTCAGGAAACTTCGATCATAAATACGATCCTAAATTCGTCGGTGCCGTCAGCGCATCGGAAGTTGGTAAAGTTTACGGTCCGTATGTAGGTAGCGGTGAGATCTTCGTATACAAGGTGCTTTCTCGTAACAAGAGAAATGCGTATACTGAGGATATGGCTATCCAGCATAATCAGTACAAGGCAGCTTACGCTTCTCAGATGGCTGCTGGTGAACTCATGAAAACCGTCAGATTCAACGACGAACGCGTGAAATTCATGTAAACATCCGATAACGGAAGAAAATGAGGATGCCGGCAGAAATGCCGGCATCTTTTTTATCTATCTGCAGGAGAAAGTCCTGAAGACGGTCCGTAGGAAGGACAGAGTTCAGGAGGGCATGGAACCTGTCGAATAGGTCCGTGTGCGGACATGAAGAAACCGGTAACCGATATGATTCGGTTACCGGTTTCTTCATGTGTTCTCGTCGGAAGATCAGACGTTGAACAGGAAGTGCATGATGTCACCGTCCTGAACGACGTATTCCTTACCCTCGATACCGAGCTTTCCAGCGGCTCTGCAGGCACTTTCAGACTTGAGCTGTACGAAGTCTTCGTATTTGATCACTTCTGCACGGATGAAGCCTTTCTCGAAGTCAGTGTGGATCACGCCGGCTGCTTTCGGTGCCTTGTCGCCTTTGTTGATGGTCCAGGCGCGGCACTCGTCAGCTCCTGCCGTGAAGAAAGTCTGGAGATTGAGCAGAGAGTAGGCGCTCTGGATGAGTCTCACGACACCACTTTCTTCCAGACCGAGTTCTTCCAGGAACATCTGCTTCTCTTCGTAAGTCTCGAGTTCCGCGATGTCGGACTCGATCTTTGCTGCGATCACGAGGATTTCAGCATCTTCGTCCTTCACGGCTTCCCTGACCTGCTCGACGTACTCATTGCCGGTAGAAGCGGAAGCTTCATCGACATTGCAGACATACATGACCGGTTTGTTGGTCAGCAGGAAAAGGTCTCTGGCCAGCTGCTGGTCTTCCGGAGAGTCGAATTTCACGCAACGGCAAGATTTGCCTTCCAGCAGGACTTCCTGATATTTCAGCAGGATCTCCAGCAGTTTCTTTGCCTGCTTGTCTCCGCCGGTCTTCGCCTGTTTCTCTACTTTCGCGATCCTGTTCTGGACCGTTTCCAGGTCTTTGAGCTGAAGTTCCATATCAATCACTTCCTTGTCCCTGACCGGATCGACCGTTCCGTCCACATGGACGATGTTCGGGTCGTCGAAGCATCTGAGAACATGGAGAATCGCATCCGTTTCCCTGATGTTGGCGAGGAACTGGTTGCCCAGACCTTCACCTTTGCTGGCTCCCTTCACCAGACCTGCGATGTCTACGATCTCGACAGTTGCAGGGATGACTCTCTGAGGATGGCAGATGCTTTCCAGCACCTCCAGTCTCTTGTCCGGTACGATGGTGGAACCGATGTTCGGCTCGATCGTACAGAAAGGGAAGTTTGCGCTCTGTGCCTTTCCGGAACTCACGCAGTTGAACAATGTAGATTTACCCACGTTCGGGAGACCTACAATACCGCATTTCAATGCCATTTTAATATGATTTTAATTGTTTATATCCGATGGTTCAAATTCAACCTGCAAATTTAGGAAATGTTTTTCTCTTTCTTAAATTTTCCCTGCCGGACATTGCCTAAATTTGCATCATGTCAGGAAGTTCCGTCAAACTGTTCTTGCTTCCGGTGGTCTTTCTGTTTCTGGCTACCGCCACCGCTGTTTTCCCGGTAGGGGAAGACAGCCTGACGGTTGTCTTCTGGAACCTGGAGAATTTCTTCGATCCTCGAGATGACGGAGGCGGAGCGGCTGATACGGAATTTTCCTCTCGGGGAAGTCGACACTGGACCTGGGAGAAATTCTTCCGGAAAAGGGATCTTGTGGCCAAGACCTTGCTGTGGATCGGAAATAGGCAGGGGAAGCTTCCTGAGGTAGTTGGAATCGCTGAAGTGGAGAATGCTCAGGTGCTCCGGAGTCTGTGTCTCTCGCCTCCGCTCAAGAAAGCAGGTTATGATTACATACATTTCGATTCTCCGGACCACCGAGGAATCGATGTCGGTCTTCTTTATCTCCGGTCCTGCATCCAGATCCTGGAAGTCGATCAGCTGCCATTGGTTCAGGGGCGTGATACTCTCCGGACCCGCTCGATACTCCGGGTCCGTGCTGAAGACCGGAACGGCCAGCGTTTCGTCTTTCTGGTGAACCATCATCCCTCTAAGTTCTCTGGAGCGGAAGCATCCCGGCAGGCTCGTGAATTGGCCATGCGTCAGTTAGTCACGCTCTGTCGGGAAGCAGGAGATCCTGTGATCGCCATGGGGGATTTCAATGACGTTCCGGAGGCATCCCAGTTCCGATTGGCGGAGGAAGTGACGGTCAATCTCGGAGCGCGTCTCTGTCGGGAGGAAAAGGAATCGGGAAGCATACGCTTCGAGGGAAAATGGCAGCTGATCGACTTCTTCCTGATATCTCCTGAACTGGATGGACGGTGCCGGATGTCGGTCTGCCGTCCCCCTTTTCTGCAGGAATGGGACGGAAAACATGCAGGATACAAGCCTTTCAGAACTTATTCCGGTCCTCGTTATAAAGGGGGTGTCAGTGACCATTTTCCGGTCATGTTACGGATAGAGTGAGAGCATAATGACGTTAAAAGAGTCATTTTCTATATATTTTTTCCAATTATTCATTGTTTTTTCACTTTTATTTTCCTTCTAAACTCTTTACCTTTGAAAAGATATAGTGAAATTGATTTTCAAATATAATTATAACACCATGAAACAAAGAATCTCAGAAAAATTTCATACGCTGTTCAATGCAGATGGAGTATTCTATGCCTCGGCAGGCCGAATCAACCTGATCGGAGAGCATACGGACTACAATGGAGGATTCGTGTTCCCGGGAGCCATTGATAAAGGCATCATCGCTGAAATCGAACTCAATGGAACTGATAAAGTCAATGTCTATGCGCTTGATCTGGATGAATATGTGGAATTCGGACTGAATGAGGAAGACAAGCCTGTACAGGGCTGGGCTCATTATGTGTTCGGCGTCTGCCGTGAAATCCTCAAGAGAGGGGGAAAGATCAGCGGTTTCAATGCCGTCTTTGCCGGTGATGTTCCACTTGGCGCAGGTATGTCTTCATCCGCGGCGCTCGAGAGTACTTTCGCTTTCGCGCTGGATGATCTCTTCCATCTCGGTTTCGACAAGTTCGAGCTGGCCAGAATCGGTCAGTCTACGGAGCACAACTATTGCGGCGTGAATTGCGGCATCATGGACCAGTTCGCTTCCGTTTTCGGAAAAGCCGGTCATCTGATGCGTCTGGACTGCAGGTCCATGGAATTTGAATATTTCCCGTTTGATCCTGGAAAATACGGTTACAGACTGGTGCTTTTGAATTCATGCGTGAAGCATGAGCTGGTCGGATCTCCGTACAACGATCGCCGTGCTTCCTGCGAGCGAGTCGCTAAAGTCTTGGGACAGGAATTCCTTCGTGGCGCGACCATGGAACAGCTTGATGCCATCAAGGATCAGATTTCCGAAGAGGATTACAGGCGTGCACGTTATGTGATCGGTGAGGAAAAGAGAGTGCTCGATGTCTGTGCAGCCCTGGAAGCTGGAGATTACGAGACGGTCGGAGCACGGATGTATGAAACCCATTGGGGAATGTCCAAGGATTACGAGGTATCCTGCATTGAACTGGATTATCTGGCCGGTATCGCCCACACCTGTGGCGTCTCAGGTTCCAGAATCATGGGTGGCGGCTTCGGTGGCTGTACCATCAACCTTGTCAAGGAAGAGCTTTACAATACCTTCATCGAGGAGGCGAAAACTGCCTTTGCGGCAAGATTCGGTCATGAGCCCGTTGTCATTGATGTCGTCATCAGTGACGGAGCCAGAAAACTGGAATAAGGCTTATCGCATTTTTGAATACAACCAGCCGGCGTCGATTCTTTCAAATCCGTCGGCTGGTTTCATTATTGGATTTCTTTCGACGATGCCCAGACAGTCGTTGTAGACGTTCCAGCCGATGTTCACACCTTGCATCTTTCCGTCGAGAGCGTACATGAAGGTGATCAGGCGATCATCGCCATCTCCTTCCGTACGGTAGAAATGGAAAGGAGCGGCCATGAATTCCTTCTGCTGGTCTTCACCGGTGATTTTCGCCATCATTTCCATCTTGGTGACGTATTTGCACATTTCCAGCACATGGTCTTCCAGGCCGGCCTCGTGGATGAGGACCTTCTCCATGAGGTCACCCATATCTGAAACTCTTCTGAGCGTGTAGCCGCCCATGGCCTTCGTGTGCATGGTGATCGCCTGCATCTGGCTTTCTGAAATCTCTCCTTCTGGAACCAGCCAGACCATCAGTTTCTTTTCCGGGTCATGGTAGAGCGTCTCGTATCTGGCGAGATTCACCGTCTTGCATTCCGGGCATTCCCAGAGGAAGATGGAGCCGTCCTTCACCTTCGCTTTCAGTTCCGGATTATCGGCTGTATTGATGCTCTTGTAGACATTGATGGTTGTTTCTGCACCGCATTTGCTGCATGGCGCGATGGCCTGATGGATGATGGACATAAGGATTTTCTTTAGATTCGGCTGCAAATTTAATGTTTTTCCGCGAAATGGGGAGCGGATCAGAAAGAAACGGAGAACAGCGGACCGACGAAATGGCGTCCGAGTGTCGGATGTCCTCCGTAAGTCTTCATCAGGCTTCCTCCGTTGTAGTCATACCTCACTCCCAAAGAGCATGGCCATGGAATCCAGACCAGGGTGTTCAGTCGGAAGACAAAATCTGTTCCGACTGACCAGAGGTTCTTCTTCTTGCCGGCCAGCATGAAATCGAAATGAGGAATGAGCTCCAGTCTCTTGATGGAGAGGAAGGATTTCCAGATGTTGATGTCACCGATGTAGATCGGGATTGCGTAATCAGCTGTCAGTTTCAGGAGGTCCCTGGTGTTCTGGCTCAGGTCGGAGAGGATTTCCGGACGATTAGCGAGACCGCGCGGAAGGATGTTGACTGTCGCCTGGCCGAATCGGTGCTTATTGTTCCTGGCTGCGAATTTCCGCTGATGGAGGGCGGTAAACTTGAAGCCTTGTTTCCGGAAGAAGCCCGGTACATAGCCGTAGAGATAGGCGAAGCCCATGTGTGCGAAATGATCGGCTCTGTGCAGGTCCATGTTCACGCCGAGCTCGGCACCGATACCCCATCTCGGATAGACGCAGGAGTTCGGTATCGGAAGCATCGCATAGGCTCTTGCGGAAAGGCGGAGCTTGTGGGTATAGCTGTTCTTCCCGCCTGTTCCTGGATCCACCAGGAAGCCGCCGATATAGTTGATGCCGACCTGTTCCGGCATGAGGGTCATCTTGCGGCTGTTGAAACAGTCGTTCGAGAAGGTATAGCTCAGTTGAGGGATGACACCTTTGTTCCAGCCTCCGGAGGATAAATTCCAAGGAATGTAGGCCTTGATCGAAGTCTGGACATAGGGCTGTTTCCTTTCCTGGCTGAAGATGCTGAAATGGCCGGTATAATCAACATTCCCGTTCATCCCGTCGATGATGTCGGCGCACCGGTATTGACGGGCGGCCCGGTCATTGACATCCAGGGATACCTCCAGGACAGGATACCAGCCGCTGTAGGTGAATTGGAAATGACCGGAATGTCTCCATTTATCCCGGTGGTAAGGGTCCTTGTGGGCGGAGTAGCCGAAGCTTCCGTAGGCGGTGCTCAGCTGATTCTGCAGGATGCCGGCCATTCCGAGAGAGGCCAGATCATAATACTTGTCGTAGGACACCTCCATGATGTTCTTGACATTGACATAGACCGGTGTCCAGGAATGGATGTTGAACAGGTGCGGGAATTTCCGATATCTCTTCGGTTCGGAAATGGCGATGTCCTCATCTTTCAGGTCGATCCACTCGTTCTTCCGGGCCAGTTCCTTTTCCTGACGGCTGATCGCTTCCGCAATCGGGTAGCTGTACAGATGGCCGTAATCTACCGGTCGGTTCTGGAGAGAGTCGGTCGAGATGCGGTAGAGCCGCTTTCCGTTCAGCGTGATGGCGGTGTAGTAGAACTCTTTCCGGTCTGGACTGAAAGTGCCTTGGGTGACGCCGTATCTGGTGGAGGTCAGCTGGAAGACTTGACCGGACTCCGGCTCCAAGCGGTAGAACTCATTGGCTCCACTCCGGTCGCTGGTGAAGATGAGGTTGTCCCCGATGCTTGTAATATTCTGGATGACAGCAGGTTGCGGAGAAAGAAGTTCATTCCATCCATCGTCGAACCGATAAATTCCGTAACCATTGTCGGAAAGTGCTGAAGCATAGAGTCGCTTGCCGATCCAGGCGGCACCGATCAGCTGCAGGCTGTCCGGTAGCGGGATGACCTTTTCTCTGGCACCGCTTTTCTCGTTCAGCAGCACAAGGCGTGTGCGACCCTGTATCGTATATTCCGTAGCGGCGATCTGCTGTCCTTCCGGAGAGGGAACCGGATTGTACAGCAGTCCGCCTGTGGTCATGTCTTTCTTCCGGAACAGGTTTTCTTGTTCCATGTAGCTGATCTTGGAGGTCGCTTTCAAAGTCCAGCGTGCATCAGGGACGGTTTCGCTCCAGTAGATCCGACCTGTTTCTGATGAAGGGAAGAGTAGACTGGTCTCTCTGGCGAAGGGACCTATGCTTTTTTCTTTCCCGTTCGGGAAAATCTCGACCAGCCTTCCGGCATCCTGGAAACCGCGTTTGATGGCGAAGAGTCGTTTGCCGATGAATACCGGTTCGGAGTAGTCGGTGTAGATGGAGGGTTCTGCCGTGACCGGTGTTCCCTGAATGTACGGTTTGCGCTTCTCCGCATCCGCTTTCCAACGTTCATAGATGCTGTCGTAGATTTCAGAGAAGATATCCTTGAATTTCATTCCGGTGATCTGCTCCATCTTGTCGTTGATTCCCCAGCAGTGGAATGGCTTGTCACGCAGCATGGTGTAGTACTGGTCCATGAGGTCGCTCCGGTCCCAACGGTACCGGAAACCTCCCAAGGTGAGATAGCCCAGTGCATAATAGTTCGGCGCATAGTTCCGCTGGGATATTTCCTTCCATTGATACCAATCTTTCCTGATTCCTTGATCTGCGGCCAGCATATAGTAGTTCAGGAAATCCGCATGCCGTCCACGTCCGCCTTTGGTCAAGGCAGTCTCCGCGATGACGGCATCTCCTTCCATGTAGGCCGTTCCGGTCCACATGAGAGTCGTGAGGATGTTGAACATTTCGCCGAAGATATAGTTTCCGGGCTTGAACCAGCGGTCCAGACCGAACTGCATCTGGGTGACATGGCGGGATTCGTGGATGGCCAGCATTCTGGCCCATGGAATGGCTTCGGAGCCGTAGGGACTTGGAATCGTGAACAGGTCCATTCTTTTCGGCGCCCAGGCGACGGAACCGTTTGAAAAGGCATTCCATGGATGAAGCACGACCGGCATCTTCTTGTGGTGCAGGATCTTTTCTCCAGGATAGTAACCGGTCGAGAAGGAGACCGGCATCTTGTATCTTTCCAGATTTCTGGCATAGATATGGGCCAGAGAATCGATGGCTTCCGGGTAGATGACCCGGAACTGGTCGGTTTCAATCTGCATCCATCGTTTATTCCCAGGGTCGTCGCCGGTGACGTAGAATTGAGCCTGCAGCGGTAGATGCAGCAGCGTTAATGTAATGGCGATAATGAACCGGAAATGTTTCATGTGCAGATATTTTCCATGTTAATGAGTGAAACTCACGGCAAATCTAATTATTTTTTATATTTTTGTATGCTTTTCAGCTATAACTCTCATCAATTTAAAACTGAAAAAAAACTATGTTAACTGTCTTATATGTCCTCTCATTGCTCGGAGCGTTGTCCATGTTCCTCTATGGTATGACTCTGATGAGTGAAGGACTTCAGAAGTCAGCCGGCGACCGGCTCCGGTCATTCATGGCGGCCATGACTTCCACCCCTCTCAAGAGAATCTTCACCGGTACTGCGATCACGGCCCTCGTCCAATCATCTTCTGCGACGACTATCATGGTGGTCAGTTTCGTGAATGCCGGTCTTCTCACTTTAGGAAATGCAATTGGAGTGATCATGGGTGCCAATATCGGTACGACGCTCACGGCATGGATCACTTCTCTCGGATTTTCAGTCGATATCGCGCTTTTTGCTGTGCCGATGATGGCGATAGGTTTCATGCTCATGTCCATGAAGAAGCCGTCCACCAAGAACATCGGCCAGTTCTTTATCGGTTTCGCGATCATGTACGTTGGCCTGACCTTCATGAAGGACTACTCGAACATGATCATGGAGCAGTATCAGCCGCAGATGATGTCTTTCTTCGCGAGCATCAACAATTTCGGTTTCGGCTCTGTCCTGCTCTTCGTGCTGGCCGGTGCCTTGCTGACCATCGTGCTTCAGGCTTCCAGCGCGACGATGGCTATCACCATGCTGCTGGCGGCGACCGGTCTCATTGACTTCAGGCTTGCCGTTGCCATGGTGCTCGGTGAAAACATCGGAACGACAATTACGGCCAACATCGCGGCTTCTGTTGCCAATACTTCCGCCAAGCGCGCAGCTATGGCGCATACGATCTTCAACCTGATCGGTGTCACCTGGGTACTTCTTCTGTTCTATCCGATTACGGAATTCATCGGCTATATCATGGATTCCATCGTCGGAGTCAATCCGTTGGATGTCCGTATGGCTGATGCCGGCAAGGCGTTGGCCGCGGCGCAGGCTGCCGGTGATACGGAGGCCATCAAGCAAGCGGAAACCGCTTTAGGAGAGTCTAAGGATGTGATGCTCTACGGTATCGCAGCTCTGCATACGCTGTTCAATGTCACCAACACCTTCCTGCTGATCTGGTTCGTGCCTTGGATCGAGAAGATGGCCTGCTGGCTCGTGAAGGGAAAGGAGGGAGAAGAGGAAGTCTTCCGTCTCCGTTATATTCAGGGAGGTCCGATGGCTACTGCGGAACTTTCGCTCAATGAAGCGAACCAGGAAATCATCCATTTCGGTGAGATCTGCTACAAAGGCTTCGGTTACATCCGTCAGGCCATCAACGAGACGAATCCTGAGAAATTCGATGAGATCAACAAGAGTCTCATCAAATATGAGGAAATTACGGACCGTATCGAGTTTGAGATCGCTTCTTATCTGAATGAAGTGTCCAAGAACGAGCTCAGTGATGAGGCGACCGATAAGGTGAAAGCGATGTATAAGATCATCGGCGAGATGGAGTCTCTCGGAGATTCCGGAGAAGCCATCGGGCGCATTATCAAGAGAAGAAATGTTCACGGGAAATCCTTCGATGACGACATCATCCTCCGTTTGAACAAGATGGCGGACATGGTCGACGCCGCATATGTGGCCATGATCGATAACCTTAAGAATCCGGAACTGAACGACATCACCAATGCGGTGAATGCGGAATATAACATCAACGAATGCAGGAACAATCTGCGAGAGGAACACATCATCAATATCGAGAATCACAGTTACAATTACCAGATGGGTGTCTATTACATGGATGTCCTTTCCGAACTTGAGAAGCTCGGTGACTTCATGATCAACATTTCCCAGGCCTTAGTGAATGACAAAGGTGATTTCTAGAAACAGCATTCTGGTCCTGCTGGCTTTGCTGGTCCTGGCCGGGTGCAGAGGACGTGCGGTACAGGGAAAAGGACCGGAACAGGAAGAACATATGTCCTTCCCGGAGGTCGGCGTACCGGCCATGCTCAGTTCTGAGTACGAGAGGACGCTTTTTCTGGCAGAACATTATTGGGATAAGTTCACGAATCCTTCACGGGATTACGCTTGCGATTCCCTTCGTGTGAGCGGAGTCGCCAGGACTGAGGTAGAACAGCATTTCGCGAACTATGCTCAGCTGCTGTCTATGCTGCCGGTTTCTGATGCGGAAAAGGCTGTCCGGCATTTCTGGACCCGTCTGCTTGCCTGTGAGCAGGCCGATTCCGGATCAGAGGTTTTTGAAACCTTGATCGAGTTGTCTGAAAAATATTTCTACAACGTGAATTCTCCGCTGCGCGATGAAGACCTGTACGGAATCATCGCGGAAGCGCTCAGCAACTGTGAGCTGGTGGATGAGGTGATGCGCGGAAAATACGGTTTCGATGCCCAGCTCTGTGCCTTGAACAAGGTCGGGACGAAGGCTGCAGACTTCCGTTTCCGGGATGTCCGAGGACGTGACGGCCATCTTTATGGAATCCATGTGGACTATGTACTGCTGTTTTTCAGCAATCCGGGCTGCCAGGCCTGCAAGTCCATCATCGAACGTCTGAAAACCAGTCCTCGAATCACGGAAATGCTGGCCGAGAAGCGGCTTGCGGTCGTGAACATGTACATTGACGAGGATCTGGAAGCCTGGAAATCCTATATGCCGATCTATCCGGAAGTTTGGTGCAATGTCTATGACCCGGACTATGTCATCCGGACAGATCTGACTTACAATGTGCGGGCGATCCCATCTCTGTATCTGCTGAATGTGGACAAGACCGTGCTGCTGAAGGATGCGGAGCCGGAAAAGGTCTTCTGGTATCTGGAAAATCGGATTGAAAACGAATGACACTAAAAATTAAAAGGATATGGAAATAACAAAGGAACTTTGGGGAAAATCCAAATGTGGAAAAGAGATCTATCTCTACACGATGAAGAATGCATCAGGCGCTTATGTCAAACTTTCCAGCGTAGGAGCCGGTATCCAGTCTGTCGTCGTTCCGGACAAGGAGGGAAAACTGGCCGATGTCATCCTGGGTTATCCGGAGGCAGTCAGCTATTTCGGTGACGGTCCATGTGCCGGCAAGATTCCCGGACGTTATGCCAACCGTATCGCGAAAGGACATTTCACCTTGGACGGCATGGAATACACGCTTCCGATCAACAACGGACCGAACCATCTGCATGGCGGACCGGACGGTTTCCAGAACAGGGTCTGGGAAAGCCGGATCAACGGGGATGCGGTCGAGTTCCTTTATTATTCAGAAGACGGGGAAATGGGTTATCCTGGTGCCTTGAAAGCCGTTGCCAGATATGACTGGAGCGAGGAGAACGAACTTCGTCTGACCATCACGGCCGAGACGGACGCTCCGACCGTCATCAATCTGACGAACCATGCTTACTGGAACCTTAACGGCGAAGGAAACGGAAATATCCTCGGTCATGAACTCCAGCTGAATGCATCGGAATATCTTCCTACGGATGACAGTCTCATTCCGGAAGGGGAAAGTGTTCCGGTAGCCGGAACTCCGATGGATTTCGTCACGGCGAAACCGCTCGGAAGGGACATCAGGGAAGATTTCCCGGCCTTGAACTATGGCAAAGGTTATGATAACTGCTGGGTAATCGACGGCGCGGAACCCGGACAGCTCCAGTTCGCCGCGGAACTGACGGCGCCGGAGAGTGGTCGTGTCCTTCAGGTCTATACTACACAGCCCGGCGTTCAGGTCTATACCGGAAACTGGCTGGCTGGAAGTCCGGTCGCCAAATGCGGACGCAGCTATGGAGACTATGAAGGCGTAGCCATCGAATGTCAGCATTTCCCGGATTCTCCGAACAAGGAAGAATACCCTTCTACCGTACTCCGTCCGGGTGAAGTGTATGAAGAGGCGATCATCTTTGCATTTTCTACGAAATAATTGAAGCATCATGAAACAATATCTGGATCTGTTGAGATATATCCGTGAAAACGGTACTTTAAAGAACGACCGTACCGGAACAGGTACGCAAAGCATCTTCGGTTATCAGATGAGGTTTGACCTGAGCAAGGGTTTCCCGCTGCTGACCACGAAGAAAGTTCATCTGAAATCCATTATCTACGAACTTCTGTGGTTCATTGCCGGGGATACGAACATCAAGTATCTCAAAGACCACGGTGTCTCCATCTGGGATGAATGGGCAGACGAGAACGGCGATCTCGGCCCGGTCTACGGCCATCAGTGGAGAAGCTGGCCGGCACCGGACGGCAAGACGATCGACCAGCTTTCCGAGGTTATCCGTCAGATCAAGGAGAATCCGGATTCCAGAAGGCTCATCGTCTCTGCCTGGAACGTGGCAGAGGTCAGCAAGATGGCGCTGCCGCCTTGCCATACGCTTTTCCAGTTCTATGTAGCGGACGGAAAACTTTCCTGCCAGCTGTATCAGCGTAGTGCAGATGTTTTCCTCGGTGTGCCGTTCAATATCGCTTCCTATGCGCTCCTGACCATGATGGTGGCTCAATGCTGCGGTCTTCAGCCAGGCGAGTTCGTTCATACGACGGGAGATACGCACATCTACAGGAATCATTTCGAGCAGGTAGACCTCCAGCTCACCCGTGAGCCACGTCCGCTTCCGGTCATGAAGCTCAATCCGGACGTCAAGGACATCTTCTCCTTCAAATATGAGGATTTCACTCTTGAGGGCTATGATCCTTATCCAAGGATTCCGGCTCCAGTAGCTGTCTGAGACCATGGAAAAAGCGTTGATCGTAGCCATTGCTGACAATGGGGCCATCGGCCGCAATAATGCCTTGCTATGGCATATTTCCGAAGATCTGAAATTTTTCAAGCGGACGACCCTCGGTTGCCCGGTCATCATGGGGCGCAAGACTTTCGAATCCATCGGAAGACCGCTCCCCGGGCGCTTGAACATTGTCATTTCCAGAAGTTCCGGAGCATCGGCAGGTTCTCCGCTGGAGAAATGGCTATCTGAGGCTCCCGAAAAACTGGTCCTTGTCCATTCTTTGGAATTGGCTTGGGAAAAAGCGGAGCAGTGGCTGGCTGTGCAGCAACCGCTGCAGATGGAAACGGAAGCTGCGGATTGTCAGCCGGAAAAGCGGGCTTTCGTCATTGGAGGCGGTGAAATCTACCGTCAGGCCCTTCTGGAAGTCGACCGTCTCTATGTCACTCAGGTTCATGCAGTCATCGAGGATGCGGATACCTATTTTCCGGAACTGGATCTCTCTGTCTGGAAAAAGGAAAAAGTCTCGGAAACCTTCACGGATCCCGAGACTTCCTATACTTTTGAATTCGTCACTTACTGCCGCTGATCTTCTTTTCTGCGGCAATTTCTTGCATGCTCGGCCACGGCATAACCGCCTGCGCCGAGCATGATCAGTATCAGTAGGATGGAGGTGACCGTCGAGGTCCTGGCTCCCGTCACATAGGACTGCGGCTCGAAGCGCATGACTACTTCACCTCTTCCTTCCGGAACGATCGCCCCGCGGAGAATCCAGTCCGCACGGAAAAGGTCCAGTTCCACCGCATTTTCAGAAGGCTGGTAACGTCCTTTCCGGACCGTACCCATTTCTTCATCTTCCGGCTCGAACCAGGCTTTCCAACCGTCCGGATAATAGATCTCGCTGAAGAGCACCGCGCTCTCCGCCGTCAGGTCGGAGCGGTATCTGAGATAGTTCGGTGCATAATGTATCAGGTCAATGTGTCCGTCTGTCCGACCTGAAATCTCTCTGATCCGGTTTCGAGCCCAATCGAAGTCGTCACCGACGATAGCGGTCGTGTAAGGGTCTGCCAATGGATTCCCTCCGTTCTCCGGATCCGGGTAGAAGGCGGCCAGGAAGTCGATCTCCTCGTTCGGTCCGCTGGCCGGAAGTACCCGGTCGACGACCCAGCAATGGCCCATGGCGAATGGATTCAGAATCGGCTCAGCAGCTCCATCATAGATGATGTATTTCATGTTCAGCAGATTCAGGACCGGCATTTCCAGCAGCCCGGCTGTCCCCTTCTCGTTGACCGCTCCCGGAATGGCTTGGATTTCCGCCATCAGGTTCCTTTCGATCAGATCCTGGTAGCGCTGGAGCTTGGCCGGGCTGTAGCCCCCGATGCTCTTGTGCCAGTAGCTCGGTTCGGAACTGTTGAAGATGTTCTTCGTCAGGTCCAGTACCCGGTAGTCCGGATCCTCGTCTTCCAGAATGGACCGGTCTGCCGCAGTGAGCGGGAAATCCTTGTTGAACTGTCTTCCGCTGATGAAATGGTCTTTGTTGAGATAGCGTTTTCCGGTCAATCCCAGATTCAGCACCAGCATCACGCAGATCGCTGCGGAGGCGATGACGGTGCGCATTTTCACGACAAAAGGCTCTTTATTCTGGTAGATCCAGTAAATCAGTGAGAAGGTGATGCAGATGTGCAGCAACGAGGTGGCGGCATCTTTCCGGAACAGATGGATGCGATCTGCGACCAGAGCGTCCACCAGAATCTCCGGTTGTCCAGCATCAGCGGCACTGCTGAAGGAACCGGCGACGCCTGGAAAAAGCATACAGAGCAGACAGAAACCGGCGGAGATCACGAAGGCCGGGATGCCAGCCTTCAGGAAAGCCTTCTTGTCGTAATGCTCTTTCATGATCCGGTCCAGGACAATGAAGCCGAGGAGCGGAACAGTTACCTGCAGGATGATCAGGGCCATGGATACTGTCCTGAACTTATTATACATCGGCAGGTAGTTGAAGCAGAATTCCGTAAAAGCCATGAAATGACTGCCGACGGCCAGCAGAATGGCCAGGATAGTTCCGACCAGCAGCCACCATTTCTCCTTATCTCTGTAGAGGAAGATTCCCAGCAGGAAGAGGAAGATGGAAATGGCACCGATATACATCGGTCCGGCCGTGAAAGGTTGCGGTCCCCAGTAGAGCGGCATGAATTTCAGAGTCTGTTCCAGATTCGGTTGCCCGGCCTGTTTCAGCAGTTTTGCGGTCTCGGAATCCATCGGAAGCTTTCCCGCAGAAGAACCGCCGTTGAAATCGGCGATCATCAGGTTCGGGAGTTCTTCCCAACCATAGGACCAGGCCGTCGCATAATCCAGCTTGAGTCCTTCGGAATCGCTCTCCTTGCTGTTTTCGTCACTCAGCTCCGAGCCGCCTCTCATCGTGTATTCGGAATATCTGAGGGTCGGGAGCAGTTTGTTCGTGTTCGTCGCGATGCCGGTCAGACCGATCGCCAGCAGCAGGGCGGAGGCGATGAAGAAATTCTTGAACAGAAAATGCTTGTCCTTCTTCGCGCAGAGGCTGATGAAGACCACCAGCGCATAGAGGAGCACCAGGATTGCCAGATAATAGGTAATCTGCGGATGGTTGGCCTTGATCTGGAAACTGAGGGTCAGACCGAAGCAGGCCGCACCCAGCAAGGTGAACGGGAACCATTTCCGGAATTCCCTTCCGTTTTCCGGTGACGTCGCTCTCCGGTAGGTGAAGATCAGTGCTGCCAGCACCCAAGGGAAGAAGGCGATCGCCTGCATCTTCGTGTTGTGGCCGACCTGTATGATCTGCATGTTGTAGGAGCAGAAGGCGATGGCAACGGCTCCACCGATGGACAGCAAGGTACTGATCCCCATGGACATCATGAGCAGGAAACCGCCGAGCAGCGCGATGAAGAAATAAGTTGCCGGACGTTTGCCCAGCAGGAGAAGATCATAGATCGGATCAGTCCAGTCTCCTTTGAAATCATCGATGGTCGTCGTGGTCGGCATACCTCCGAACATGGAGTCTGTCCAGGCGGTCGGATCGTCGGGATTCGCCTTGTTGAACGTCATAGCTTCCTGAGCCATGCCTTTCCAACCTCTGATATCGCCCTGGTCCACCACTTTCCCGCTCAGCACCTCCGGTACGTAAGCGTAGGAAAGGATCAGGAAAAAGAGAATGATCCCCAGTCCTGTCAATAGGGTCTTCGTGTGTCTGTTCATCTTTTTTTTCTTTTATGTCAATGAGTATGTTTCGACTGGGAAATCTGTTCCAGCAAGGCACTCATCTGTGCTGCCGTGGCTTTTCTGGAATATTTTCCGATGTCGTGCGTTCCGGCCGTCAGTTTTCCGGCCTTGAATTCTTCCCAGCGGCCATCGATCCAATGACGGAGCTGCTCCTTTTCTTCCCAGTCCCAGGTCTCCCCGGCTCCGGTTTCCTGGAGAATGGTCGCCATCGCACCGTCTTTCTGCCCGATGCCGAGGACAGGTCTTCTGGAAGCCAGGTATTCGAAGAGCTTGCCCGGCAAGGTGGCCTTGTATTCCGGTTCCTGACGGAGCGGGAGAATCAGGACGGAAGCCATGATCTGTTCTCTGACCGCCTCATGATGGTTGCAGTAGCCCAGGTCAATGAATCTGTCCCCGAGACCGGCTGCCTCGATGGCCGCCGTGATGTCCCGGTCGGTCTTGCCGACCAGCCTGATCTCCAGTGCCTCGGCGAAATCCCGGTCTCCGGCGCATTTGTCTGCAAGGGCCTCCCACAGTCGGAGCGGATTTCCGTCAGCGGCGAAAAGTCCGGTATGGGTGACGGTGAATTTCCCTTCTGGACCGCAGGTGCTGGCTTTCTGTCCGGCCTCCGCGAAATCTTCCTCGTCATAGCCGTTCGTGATCAAGGCGACAGGAGTCGATGTCATTGACCTGAAATCTTGCTGGACTAAAGGAGATACGGCGACCACGATGCTTGCGTCATCCAGAACCTGCTGTTCGAGTTTCCGGTGCCGGCGTTCTGCCCATCCGCACAGGTTGAGGTGCTTGAAATAGAACATTCCGGTCCAGGGATCTCTGAAGTCCGCGATCCACGGGAGTCCGGTCGCTCTGGAGAGTTTCCTGGCGATCAGGTGCATGGAGTGAGGGGGACCGGTGCTGACGATCACGTCGACGGGATGCTCCTTCAGATATTTTTTCAGCCAGCGGACGGACGGACCGACCCACAGGCAGCGCGGATCCGGGATGAAGAAATTTCCGCGGATGAACATGGAAATCTTCTGCCCGAAAGATTTTTTCTGGGCATTGATCGGATTCACTTCATCCTTTGCATTTTCTTTCTTCTTTTTTCCGCAGAATTTCCGGTATAGCCCGTAGGGCTCGAAGATGGGGCGCCTGAGGACTTCCACTTCCGGTGGCAATTCTTCCGCCAGAGTCGTGTCTCTGGCGATGAGTTCCGGATTTTCGGGCGTGTAGACTACCGGTTGCCATCCTTGGGCCGGGAGATAACGGGCGAATTTCACCCAGCGCTGTACCCCGGATCCACCTGAAGGCGGCCAATAGTAGGATATGATGAGAACACGTTTCATTCCAGAGTCGTTAATAGCCACAAAGATATGAAATTCTCCAAATTTTCGGAAAATGAGTTTTTCAATGATCGGTCGTCGTACTAAATTCTTCACCTCCGGTTTCAATTCCCGAATAAATCCTTATTTTTGTAAGATGCGTCCTGCGCAGGGACTTGACTAAACATTGAAGAGATATGGCGGAAAAGAAACCGAAAGAAACCCCGATGATGAAACAGTTCTTCTCAGTGAAGGCAGAGCATCCGGAAGCCTTGCTGCTGTTCCGGTGCGGTGACTTCTATGAGACCTACGGTGATGATGCCCTGACAGCCAGCAAGGTGCTGGGAATCGTGCTGACGAAACGCTCGAATGCGGCGCCCGACGCGATTGCGATGGCAGGCTTCCCTCATCATTCTCTGGACATCTATCTCCCGCGTCTGGTAAGGGCCGGTTACAAGGTGGCGGTCTGTGACCAGCTGGAGGACCCGAAACTGACGAAGAAGATCGTCAAGCGCGGAATCACGGAACTGGTGACTCCAGGTATCGCTTTCAACGAGCAGCTCCTGGAGCAGAAAGAGCATAACTTCATTGCCGGCTTGACCTTCGACAAGGACAAGGCCGGTGCGGCTTTCCTGGACGTATCTACAGGAACTTTCCAGATTGCCGAAGGCTCATTGGACTACATAGGAGCCTTGCTCTCTTCTTTTGCACCGAAGGAACTGCTGGTGCAGCGGGGCTATGAGAAAGGGGTGCGGGAACGTTACGGGGACCATTTCTATATCTCGACTTTGGAAGAATGGGCTTTTGTCTGGGATACGGCCGTCCAGAAGCTGAAGAAGCAGCTGAAGGTGGATTCCCTCAAAGGCTTCGCGATTGATATCTTCCCGCTGGGAGTGACTTCGGCGGGAGCCTTGCTCATTTACCTGGAACAGACCCAGCATGCTGGCTTGAGCAATATCTGCTCCATTTCCAGGATCGATGAGGGGCGTTTCGTCTGGATGGACCGCTTTACTTTCCGGAATCTGGAGATTTTCTCTTCCGCGAGCGGAAAAGATGGAGTCGGCCTGGTGGATGTCATTGACCAATGTGCCTCCCCTATGGGTTCCAGGCTGCTCCGTTCCTGGCTGGCGATGCCGGTGATGGACCTCAAGGAGCTGGAGGAGCGTTATGATATCGTTCAGCATTTCATGGATCGTCCGGATGATCTTCGTGTCCTGCAGGGCTTGATCGGAGATGTCGGTGATCTGGAACGTCTGGTGTCCCGGGCGGCGGCCGGAAAGATCCTGCCGCGTGCCGTGCTCCAGCTGGGGCGTGGTCTGGCCCAGATGCGTCCTGTCATGCAGCTGTGCATGGACAAGGGAACGGCGGCTCTGGATACGCTTCTGTCCGGTCTGACCGACTGTGACGAGGTGCTGGAGCTGATACAGAAGACCATTGACCCGGAAACTGCGGCGATGCTCGGTAAGGGCGACGTGATCGCAGCCGGTGTGGATCCGGAGCTGGACGAACTTCGGAACATCGCCCGTCATGGCAAGGATTATCTGATTCAGGTCCAGCAGCGGGAAATGGAGACGACCGGCATTCCTTCGCTGAAGATCGGTTACAATTCCGTCTTCGGCTATTATCTTGAAGTCCGGAATGCTCATAAGGATAAGGTGCCGGAAGACTGGGTGCGCAAGCAGACTTTGGTCAATGCCGAGCGTTACATCACTTCCGAACTTAAGGAATATGAAGAGAAGATTCTCGGTGCTGAGGAGAAGATCTATGTCCTGGAAAGCAGGATCTATACGAATCTGATCAGCCGTCTGCAGGAGAGCATCGCGGCGATTCAGAAGAACTGTCGGATTTTGTCGCGGCTGGATGTACTTTCCGGATTCGCCGATCTGGCTTTGAGCCGGCATTACTGCCGCCCGGAAATGAATGATGGAGGAAAGATCGACATCAGGGCCGGCCGTCATCCGGTGATCGAGACAATGATGGGCGTCGGGGAGGAGTATGTCCCGAACGATATCTTCCTGGACAGGGACAGTCAGCAGATCATCATCCTGACCGGTCCGAATATGGCCGGTAAATCGGCGCTGTTGCGTCAGACCGCGCTGATCGTGCTCATGGCCCAGATCGGCTGCTATGTGCCGGCAGATCATGCGGAAATCGGTTACTGTGACAAGATCTTCACCCGTGTCGGTGCTTCGGACAACATTTCCCGGGGAGAATCCACCTTCATGGTGGAGATGCTGGAGACTTCCATGATCCTGCATAATCTCTCGGAACGTTCGCTGGTACTGCTGGATGAGATCGGGCGAGGTACTTCTACCTATGACGGCATGTCCATCGCTCGGGCGATCGTGGAATATATCCATGAATGGGGGCATGGGGCGAAGACGCTTTTCGCGACCCATTATCATGAACTCAATGATCTGGAAGGCATCTATCCGCGGGTGAAGAATTATCATATCGCGGTCAAGGAAGTTGATAAGAACGTCATTTTCCTGAGGAAACTCAAGGAAGGTGGAGTGGCTCACAGTTTCGGTCTGCATGTCGCCCGGATGGCCGGTATGCCGGCTCAGGTGCTCGAGTCCGCGGAAAAGACGCTGGAGGCGCTGGAAGCCGGAGACAATCCGACCGTCATCGCTGCCAAGACGAAGAAAGTCAAACCGCACAATGTGAAGGAAGGACATGTCGAGAGCGACGGTTCGCTGCAGCTGTCTTTCTTCCAGCTCGAAGATCCTCTGCTTTCTTCCCTGAAGGACGATCTGGAGGCGGCGGATCTGAACAACATGACACCGCTGCAGGCCTTCGATCTCCTGCGGGGCATGAAAGAGAAGATGAACATCCGGTAAATATGAAAGAAGGGCGGTCCCGTAAGGAACCGCCCTTTCTGTCTATGCTCACCAAGGCTTATTTCATCAGTAAAGGTGAAGTGGCCAGCTGTTCTGCCAGGTTGAGGAAGGCAAGGCCGTCCGGTCTGCTGGAAAGTGCAGCCGGTTCACCGTTGTCACCGTCCTCACGGATACTCTGTACGATCGGAATCTGACCGAGCATCGGAATGTCATATTTCTCAGCCATTCCTACACCGCCGTCTTTACCGAAGATGTAGTACTTGTGGTCCGGCAGTTCTTCCGGAGTGAACCAGGCCATGTTCTCGACGAGACCGAAGATCGGTTTCTGCACGCTCTTGTTGCGGAACATGTTCACGCCTTTCTCGACATCGGCCAGGGCGACAGCCTGCGGAGTGGAGACGATCACCGCTCCCTCCATCGGAATGTCATGGACGAGACTGATGTGGATATCTCCGGTTCCTGGAGGCATGTCGATGAGCAGGAAGTCGAGTTCTCCCCATCTGACCTGCAGAATCATCTGCTTGAGGGCGTTGCAGGCCATCGGACCTCTCCAGATCAGCGCCTGTTCCGGCTTCGCGAAGTAGCCGATGGACATCCATTTCACGCCGTATTTCTCGAGCGGGACGATCACTTCCTTCTCACCTTCCTGGAAGGCATCAGGAAGGGCCCCTTCCGTAGCGGTCATCTTCGGAACGGAAGGGCCGTAGACATCCGCGTCTGCAAGACCGACTTTGTAGCCGAGACGTGCGAGGGCTACAGCCATGTTCACGGCGACGGTGGATTTGCCGACGCCACCTTTGCCGGAAGCGATGCCGATGATGTGCTTCACTTGGGCCAGTTCTTCCAGTCCTAGGTTGAGACCGGGGTTCTTCTTCGGTGCGGCTTCATCTTTGATGATGGTCTTCACTTCTGCTTCCACACCGGGGATATGGCGGATCAGCGTCGCCTTGGTGCTGCCGATCAGGTATTCGGCCAGCGGGTCGCGATGCTTGGAGAAGGCAAGAGTGACGGTCACTCTGTTGCCGTTGATCTCCACCTTGTCCACCATTCCCAGTTCCACGATGCTCTTGTCGTCCTTTGCAGGATGCTGGACTTCAAAGAGCATCTTCATGATTTCATTTTCTTTCATCTGTATGAAGTTTTTATTTTTCTTTCACGAGTTCCATCTCGTCGATCAGCCATTTCGCTCCGCCGAATTTCTCTACGACGAAGAGGACATAGCGGATATCGACGTTGATGCAGCGCTGGAGATCCGGCTCGAACATCACGTCTGAACTCATGGATTCCCAGTTGCCGTCGAAGGCCAGTCCGATGAGTTCGCCTTTGGCGTTCATGATCGGGCTGCCGGAGTTACCGCCTGTGATGTCGTTGTTGCTGAGGAAGGCTACCGGCATCTTGCCGTTCTCCATCGCATACTGGCCGAAATCACCGGCTTTCCACAAGGCTTTCAGTTCCGGTTCCACGACAAACTCCCAGTTGTCCGGATCTTCTTTCTCCATCACACCGTCAAGGGTGGTGTAGTAGCGGTATTCGATGGCATCTGCCGGCGAATAACCTTTCACGTGGCCGAAGGTCAGACGCATGGTGGAGTTGGCATCCGGATAGGACGGTTCCCCTTTCTTCCACTCGAGAAGGGCTTTGGTATAGAGCTGCTGGAAGCTGGCGATGCTGCCTTGAAGTGTTCTTGCACGCTCGAAAGCGGTACCGGTCTTCTTGTTGATCTCCATGGCGAGGACCATGAGCGGATCCATCAGTACATCCGTACCCTGAGCCTCGATTGCAGCCTTCAGCCTGTCTGCGCTGGTGAAGACGCTCGTTCCGTAGAGTTTGTCTGCGAGAGCATCGATGTCCAAGGTCTTGAAATCCTCAACCGGTCCCTGGAGATAATCTTCTTCAGCTGCGTTCTCACGGTAGAATTCCATCAGGGCTTTGAACACTTTCTTGTCTACGGTCAGACTGAAGTCCTTGTACTCCGGAAGCACGTAGGCATAGGCTTTCTCCAAAGCTTCCTGCTCTCCGAGTCCTTCCGCCTCTGCCTGTCTGTAAGCGGATCTGAACATCAGGGAGAAGATAGGCATCTCGATCTTGTAGATGGATTCGAAAGCGAGAGTCATTGCCTTCTCGGCTGCTCCGCTGGTCTCGACGCAGCTCTTGATATCAGCAAGGACGTGTCCGTATTCTTGCTGGCGCTTCCTGCTGCTGTCTACCCATTTCTGGAATTCAGCTTCTTCCTGTTCGGCTCTTTCGATGATGCCGAGCTTGGCGAAAGCGAGCTTCATGCCCTGCCATTTCTTCCAGCCGTTGGAGGAACGGGAATATTTGCTGGCGTACTGGATCTTGACAGCCGGATCAGCCAGCATTTCCTCGAGCATCTCGTCCTGACGGATCGTGCGTGCCGCGATGCGGATGTCGTTGAGTGCGATCTGGTTCTTCAGTTCTGGAGAGGTCTGGAAACGGGTGGTGCGGCCAGGGTAGCCCATGATCATGGTGTAGTCCCCTTCTTTCACGCCATCCAGGGAAATCTTGAGGAAGTTGCTGGTATGGTAAGGAACATTGTCCTTTGAATATTCAGCCGGATTGTTGTCTTTATCCGCATAGACACGGAATATGGAGAAGTCTCCGGTGTGTCTCGGCCACATCCAGTTGTCGGTGTCTGCACCGAACTTTCCGATGGATGAAGGAGGTGCACCGACGAAACGGATGTCCTTGTAGACACGGTTATAGATCATGAAGTACATGTTATTGTTGTAGTAGGACTCCACGATGACCTCGCTATGTGGATTCTTCGCCTCGGCTTCCTTGATCATGGCATCGATCGCTGCAGCGACTTCCGCCTCGGCCTGTGCCGCTGCGTTTTCCTGTCCTTTGAATTTCTTTTCTGCCTTCTTCTGGAGTTTCTGTACGGTAGCGGTGATGTCTACCATCTTGTCCATGAAGGTGACGGTAAGTCCTTCGCAAGGTAGTTCCTGCTCGTGGTTCATAGCCCAGTAACCGTCTTTCAGATAGTCGTGTTCTACGCTGGAAAGTTTCTGGATGCTGCCGTAGCCGCAATGGTGGTTGGTTACCAGCAGTCCGTCCGGTGAGATGATTTCACCGGTACAGCCGTTGCCGAAATGTACGATCGCATCCTTGAGGGAAGGATGCTTGATGCTGTAGATCTGTTCCGGTGTGAGCTTGCATCCAGCTTTTGCCAACTGTGCTGCGTTCATTTGCTTGAGGAACGGAAGCATCCACATGCCTTCATCCGCTCTGATGTTTCCGGCGAAAATGGCCAGAAGTGCAATGATGGAAAAAAATCTTTTCATTTTAAAATAATGTTGGTTCTAGTTGTTTGAGATGAAAACTATTTCGATGGTATCTGGTGAGGCCGTATTTCTTTACGGCTTCGATATGTTCCGGTGTGGGGTAGCCCATGTTCCGTTCCCATCCGTATTCCGGGAATTCCAGGGCAAGTCTCCTCATATATTCGTCCCGCCAGGTCTTAGCCAGGACGGAGGCAGCCGCGATGGATGCGTAGGTCGCATCTCCTTTCACGATGCAGCGGTACGGGATGGAGAAAGGCTTGAACCGGTTGCCGTCGATCAGCAGAAAATCAGGTTGCGGATCCAGGCGTAGAGCTGCTCGCTGCATGCCGGTGATGGAGGCGTTGAGAATGTTGATGGAGTCGATCTCTTCCACACCGACTTCTTCCACAGCCCAGGAGATGGCTTCTTTCTCGATGACTTCCCTCAGGATGTTCCTGGATTTCTCCGTCATCTTCTTGGAGTCGTTGAGCAGCGGATGATGGAAGTCATCCGGAAGGATGACGGCAGCCGCAAAGACGGAACCCGCCAGCGGCCCCCGTCCTGCTTCATCACATCCAGCCTCCAGTCTGTCGTCCTGGAGATGGTTCAGCAAGTGGATTTCATGGTACATTATGCAAATGTACTCAATCTAATTTTTTTCGCCAATGATTTTTTTCCGGTAATGTTCTATTTCATCTTTTGTCCTGAGCAGATCTTCTTTCAGACGATTGATTTCCTGAAGATGTTCTATCGTCTCTTTATGGGCAACCTCGCGTTCCTCAAGGATGCTGATCTGCTTGTCGTAATTCCTGCGCATCTTGTTCAGATGTTCATGGTAGGTGGCTCTGGCTTCCTTCAGGTCTGTCCGGTTTTCCTTGAGGGGTTTGTAGCCGATCACCAGTTCTTCCGGAGAGATGTGCAGAGCATCCGCGATCTGGAAAAGCTTTTCATTGAGGATCCTGGTCTTTCCGCTTTCAAGGTCTCTGTAGGCGGTCAAGGAAATTCCGATCTTTTCTGCTACCTCATTCTGGGTGAGGCGCAGCTCGCTTCTTCTTTTGAAGATGTTGGCTTTGATTTCTTTGTTTTCCATGGTCATGCTGTTTTAAATCTGACCACAAATTTATGATTTGTGAACGTCTCTCTTGTGCAACCTATTCTTGTGGTGTGGAAAGGGATTCTTGCGAAATGCAGGTCTGGATATTAAAAAAAAGAAAAAATTGCAGGGAAAAGTCTGAAAATGGCAGGAAACTCTTGTCTCTTTCAAGGAGTTGAGCCAGTTTTGCAGTACTGAATTCTAAGAAAAAATGGTATGGGACATAGAAGACTGATGGAAAAGTACAGGCTTTTCAATGAGTGTATCGAGGATTTGACGGCAGCCGGGAGTCCGCTCCCCTCCTTTGAGGAAATCTGCGGGAGGATCGGGGTCTCTCCCCGCTTGCTGGAAAATCTGCTTTTTGAAGAATTGGGAGTTTCCGGGGAAGAACTGCTATCTTCCTACCGCAATTAATGGTTCTTTCGTGTTGTTATTCAGCCATTATTTTATTAGATTTGTGGTCGATGCGTCTGTGAAAAACGCAATGACACTGAATAATAACTGAAATAACATTAGAACCAATGAAAGTTTATTCCACACAAAACATCCGTAATGTGGTTCTGCTTGGTAGTACCAAGTCAGGTAAAACCACATTATCTGAAGCCATGCTCTATGAGGGCAAAGTGATTGACAGGAGAGGTTCTGTCGAGGCTAAGAATACTGTTTCTGACAATACGGAAATCGAGCAGATGAACCAGAGGTCCATCTATTCCACTCCGCTTTACGCCGAGTTCATGGATACGAAGTTCAACATCATCGATACTCCGGGTTCTGACGATTTCGTCGGTGGCGCAGTTTCAGCATTCAAGGTTTGTGATACGGGAATTCTCCTGGTGAACGCACAGCAGGGCGTAGAGGTTGGAACACAGATCTTCAGACGTTACGCCAGGCAGTACAATGTGCCGATCATCGTTGCGGTGAATCAGCTTGATGGTGAGAAAGCTTCTTGGGAAAATACGCTGGAAAGCATGAAGGAATCCTTCGGCAACAGGCCGGTCGTCATCCAGTTCCCGGTCAATCCAGGACCCGGATTTGACGGTTTCGTCGATGTCCTTAAAATGAAATACTATCATTTCACGGATGAAAATGGTGCTCGGGAGTCTTTGGAGATCCCTGCAGAATATCAGGAGGAGGCCAATGAACTCAGAGGTGCGCTCATCGATCGTGCTGCGGAATATGACGATACTCTCATGGAGAAATACTTCGAGATCGGAGAACTCAGCGAGGACGAGATCCGCAAGGGACTCGGTATCGGTTGTCGTCAAGGAGAGGTCTATCCGGTATTCTGTCTTTCCGCTAAAAAAGATATCGGAGTCAAGAGACTCATGGAATTCACGATCAATACCGCTCCGTCTCCGGCAGAACGCATGGAGAAGTCGAAGGAAGGGCATGAAATCGAATGCAAGGCTGAAGGTCCGGCATCATTGTTCATCTACAGGACTGCCGTAGAGCAGCATCTGGGTGAGGTCGCTTATTTCAAGGTCATGTCCGGTGAGATCACCGAGGGTATGGAGCTGGAGAATCCGGAGACTGGAGATAAGGAAAGGATCACAGCCATCTATGCAGTGGCCGGAAAGAAGAAGGAGAAGGTGACCGACCTGCTCGCCGGTGATATCGGATGTACCGTGAAGTTGCGTGCGGCGAAGACGAACACGACATTGACCCAGACAGGTGTGGATCTGGTCTATGAGGGTATCAAGTTCCCTCATTCAAAATATCGTTGTGCCGTCAAAGCTGTCGATCCTCATGACGAGGAGAAGGTCGGTGAAGCCATGAACCGCCTCTGTGCAGAGGATCCGACCTACATCGTCGAGTACAGCAAGGAAATGAAGCAGACCCTGCTTAAAGGTCAGGGAGAGCAGCATGTGAATACGCTCAAATGGAGACTTCATAATGAGTTCAAGCTGGATGTCGAGTTCTCGGCACCAAGAATCTCTTATCGTGAGACCATCACGAAGGTGGCTGCGGCGGATTACCGCCACAAGAAACAGTCCGGTGGAGCCGGTCAGTTCGGTGAGGTGCATCTTCTGATCGCTCCTTATATCGAGGGCGTCAACCCGGGCAACAAGTTCAAGGTGGACGGTCGAGAGCTGGTCCTGAACATTAAAGGCAAGGATGTATATGACCTTCCATGGGGCGGAAAGCTCGAGTTCTACAATTGTATCGTCGGCGGTGCGATCGATGCACGTTTCATGCCTGCGATCCTCAAGGGTATCAATGACAAGATGAGCGAAGGTCCGTTGACCGGTTCTCTTGCACGGGATATCAGGGTCTATGTATATGACGGTAAGATGCATCCGGTAGATTCCAATGAGATCTCCTTCGTGCTTGCGGCGCGCAACGCCTTCAAGGAAGCCTTCCGCAAGGCCGGTCCTAAGATCATGGAGCCTATCTACAATGTTGAGGTTCTGACCCCGACCGAGTACATGGGTGCCTGCATGTCCGACCTCCAGAACCGTCGTGCGATCATCGAGGGTATGGGTACGGACAAGGGATTCGACGTCGTGAAAGCCAGAGTTCCGCTCGCTGAACTGTACAAGTATTCGACGACCTTGAGTTCTCTGACTTCAGGCAGTGCCACCTTCACCATGGAATTTGCCGACTATCAGCCGGTACCGGGTGATGTTCAGGAGAAACTTCTTGCCGCTTATCTTGCCGAAGAGAAGGAAGACTAAGATTTCCGGACGGAAATGCTATGAAGATGAAGAAGCCGGGCACAGGGTCCGGCTTCTTGCATTCATTGGAACGGGCACTCGTCCGAGGCCCAGAATTCATCCAGACTGTTGAAGAGGGGAATGCCGTAGAAGCCGCAGGTGATCCGGACATTGTCATGGCGGTAGAAATCCGGTTCACAGATGACGTACATTTTCCCGGAGCGGGCATGCAGGCCCATTTCCAGCAGGGAAATCGGGGATTTGCTGCTGCCGAGGAGGTACATGAGGATGTAGTCCGCTTTTTCAAGATGTTCCAGTTCCCAGTTGACCTGATAGTCCATCTCTCCTTTCCGGGTCGGATCCCAATGCAGCTGTCTCGGGTTGTACAGCAGCCAGCGTCCGTCGGTCTGACGGAAATGTTCATAGACTTCCTGCTGCCAGTCGATGCTGTTGCCCATGTCAATGGTGCCGGCCAGGAAAACGCTGGTGAACCCTTTCAGGGGCCGGGCGGAATCCGTGAGAGGCAGTTCTTCATGCGGGTGCAGCATATGGGTCACGGCTTCCTCGGACTGACAGGAGGACAGACAAAGGATGAGCGCGGTCGCGGCGACTGTCAGGCACAAGCCCATTGACCTGAATAAGGACATGATCAGGCCAGTTTAAGGGTAAGATCAATGAAATCTTCGACGCTGAGGCGTTCCGGGCGGAGCTGGAAGACAGGGTCGGCCAGGAATTCCGTCAGCTGTTCCTCGCTCCAGCCTTCTCGCTCGGCCTTCTCACGGACAAGCGGTTTGAGGGAGTTGCGGAGGGTCTTGCGGCGCTGGTTGAATCCGGTCTTCACGACACTCTTGAAAAGAGCTTCATCGCAGCCGAGGTCCGTGCGGGAATTCCTCTTGAGGCGGATGACGGCGGATTTCACTTTCGGTGGCGGATTGAAGGCACCTTCACCGACCGTAAGGATATATTCGATGTCGTACCAGGCCTGGAGCAGAACGGACAGGATGCCGTACACTTTCGTACCCGGCTTCTCTGCGATGCGTTCCGCTACTTCTTTCTGGATCATGCAGACCACCTGCGGAATCTGGTCCTTGTGGTCGAGGATCTTGAAGAAGATCTGGGAAGATATATTGTAGGGGAAGTTGCCGATGACGTTGAAGATACCCGGAAAGAAATGCTTGAGGTTCATCTTCAGGAAGTCACCTTCAATCAGGGAACCATTGGCTTTCGGGAAATTCACCAGCAGGTAATCGACGGACTCACGGTCGATCTCGATCATCTTCAGGGAGAGGTCTTCCCTTTCCATCAGATATTGGGAAAGTACGCCCATGCCTGGGCCGATTTCCAGTACTTCTGCAGGGCGCTCTGCGCAGGCTCCTTCTGGCTGGAGGGATTCCGCAATCTTCTGTGCAACGGAGAGATCGGTCAGGAAGTGCTGTCCCAGTGCTTTCTTTGCTCTTACTTGAGTTGACATCATATTGTTTCTTTGGATTGGAATACAGGCATTTCTGCCCATTAAAACTTTGCAAATATATCAAATTATCTTCTTATTTTTATTAATTTTGCAAGTTGTAACCTCTGAACTTGGGGTTATCGGATACAGATCATAAAACAAAACAGACATGTATAGAACTCATACTTGCGGAGAACTCCGCATTGAAAATGCCGGGCAGCAGGTAACCTTGGCCGGGTGGGTGCAGAAATCCAGGAAACTGGGAGGCATGACTTTCATTGACCTCCGTGACCGTTACGGAATCACTCAGCTGGTCGTGGACGCTACTGCAGATCAGGCGCTCGTCGAGACGGCCTCCAGCCTGGGACGTGAATTCGTGATCCAGGTAGAAGGAACTGTCGTGGAACGTCAGAGCAAGAACCCTAAAATGCCGACCGGTGATATTGAAATCTCGCTTTCTGCCCTCCGGATCCTGAACAAGGCGATGACTCCTCCGTTCACCATCGAGGATGAAAGTGACGGTGGTGAGGAATTGAGAGCGAAATACCGTTATCTTGATTTGAGAAGAAACCCTTTGAAAAAGGCGCTTGAACTCCGTCACAGGATTGCTCATGAGGTCCGCAACTACCTCGATGCCCAGAACTTCCTGGAGATCGAAACCCCGTATCTCATCAAATCTACTCCGGAAGGTGCCCGTGACTTCGTGGTCCCATCCCGTATGAATCCGGGCCAGTTCTATGCACTTCCACAGTCTCCTCAGACTTTCAAGCAACTGCTCATGGTGGCTGGTTACGACCGTTATTTCCAGATCGTGCGCTGCTTCCGTGACGAGGATCTTCGTGCTGACCGTCAGCCGGAATTCACGCAGATCGATTGCGAGATGTCCTTCGTGGAGCAGGAAGATGTCCTCAATACTTTCGAAGGCATGATGAGGACTCTGTTCAAGAATGTCCTCGACGTGACGATCCCGAACCCGATTCCTCGCATGAGCTGGTACGATGCCATGGATCGCTATGGTTCCGACAAGCCGGATATCCGTTTCGGCATGAAGATCCATGAGATCACTTCCCTTGTTCAGGGCCATGGCTTCTCCGTTTTCGACAGTGTTCCTTATATCGGCGCCATTTCCGTTGAAGGAGCGGCGGCATATACCCGCAAGCAGATCGATGCCTTGACCGACTGGGTGAAGAGACCTCAGGTCGGAGCGAAAGGTCTGGTTTATATCAAGGTCAATGAGGATGGCAGCATCAGGTCTTCTGTCGATAAGTTCTATACTCCGGAGCAGCTTCAGGCTATCGCTGATTTCATGGAGGCGAAGAAGGGAGATATGATCCTCGTCCTCTGCGGTGAGAAGAGAAAGACCCAGACGATGCTCGGTGTTCTCCGTATCGAGATGGGCGAGCGTCTCGGTCTCCGTGATCCGCATGATTTCGCACCGCTCTGGGTAGTGGACTTCCCGTTGCTCGAGTGGGATGACGAGACCAACCGTTTCTATGCGATGCACCATCCGTTCACCGCACCGAAACCGGAGCATCTGGACCTCTTCTACAGCGACAGGAAAGAAGATCTCGAGAAGGTCTGCGCCAATGCCTATGACTTCGTGCTCAACGGTACCGAGCTGGGTGGCGGTTCCATCCGTATCCATGAGGCTGATGTGCAGGAGAGAATGTTCGAAGTGCTCGGCATCAGCAAGGAAGAAGCAGATTACAAGTTCGGTTTCATCATCAACGCCTTCAAGTTCGGCGCACCTCCTCATGGTGGTCTCGCGTTCGGCTTCGATCGTGTATGTGCTCTCTTCGGCGGTCAGGAAACCATCCGTGATTTCATCGCATTCCCGAAGAACAACCAGGGCCGCGACGTGATGATCGATGCTCCGTCAGTCATCGACCAGATCCAGATGGATGAACTTTATCTGGCAACGACCGCTCTCGACAAAGAGTAGTCGGTTCGTCTGGGGAAAGAAAAGGGAAGGTTCATATGTAATTGAACCTTCCCTTTTCTTCGTTTAGAGTATGGCAGGTTTACTGTGCCAGCAATCTCTTGACGATGCCGGAGATGACCCGTCCGTCGGTCAGGCCGGCCAGTCTCTTCGTGGCTACACCCATGACCTTTCCCATATCAGACGGCTTGCTTGCTCCGGTTTCAGCGATGATCTTCATCACTTCAGCTTCCACTTCAGCTTCGCTCAGCTGTTTCGGAAGATAGACTTCCAGTGCAGAGGCTTCTGCCAGCTCGTTCTCGGCCAGCTCAGGTCTGCCGGCAGCTTTGTACTGCTCAGCGCTTTCTTTACGTTGCTTGACCAGTTTCTGGATGATCTTGATGATTTCCTGGTCATTGATTTCATCCTTTCCTCCCTCGGCGGTCTTGGCCAGAAGGATAGCCGCTTTGATGGCCCTCAGGGCAGCAAGACGTACGGCATCTTTTGCTTTCATGGCAGCGATCATATCTGCCTGGATCTGTTTTTCCATTGTCATTATTTATCTGTATTTCTCAAATTCCGGCATAGCGATGCTGGAAATGAATTCCTTGAAATCTTTTTCATCTTTCGGACAGATGACGAGCGCGTCTTCCGTATCGATCACCATGAAGTTCTCCAGTCCCTTGATGGCGATGAGTTTCTTCTTGTTGCAGGAGAGTGCCATGGTTCCTGAAGTCTTCTCGATGATCTTCGCTTCCGTGTTGATCAGGTTTCCGGCTTCATCCTTCTTCGGGTAGCAATCATAGAGGGAACACCAGTTTCCGATATCGTTCCAGTCGAACTTGGCCGGGAAGATCCAGGCCTTTTCCGTCTTGCTCATCACGGCATAGTCGACCGAAATGTTGATGCAGTCGGTGAAAGCCCGCTGGATGAACTCGTTCTCCAGGTTGGTACCGAGCACGTTCTCCCAGCCGGCGAAGAGACTGGTGACTTCCGGGAGGTATTTCTCCATTTCCTCCATGAAGGTGGCTGCTCTCCAGACAAAGATACCGGAATTCCAGAAGAATTCACCGGTCGCCATGAATACTTTCGCCAGATTCTTGTCCGGTTTTTCCGTAAAGGTCTTCACGCGTGCCGGCATTCCGGTCTTGCAGGCGGACTTGCCGCCCATGCACTGGATATAGCCGTAGTTGCTGTCCGGGCGGGTCGGCGTGATGCCCAAAGTGATCAGGGCATCCTGAGTCTTGAGGAAGTCGAAAGCTTGTCCGACGGCATCTGCAAAGAGATCGGTTTCCCGTATGATCTGGTCGGAAGGGCTGACGATGACCTCGGCTTCCGGATCTCTCTTGAGCAAGGTGTAGGTCGCATAAGCCAGGCAAGGGGCTGTGTTGCGGCTGTAAGGCTCAAGCAGAAGATTCTCTTTCTTGAGACCTGGGATCTGTTCTTTCACGAGACTTTCGTACCTTTCGGCGGTGACGATGAGGATATGGTCTTCAGGGATGATGGTCCTGACGCGGTCGTAGGTATGCTGCAGGAAGGAGCAGTCGCTGTATTCTGCCTTCAGGAACTGTTTCGGCTTCCGTACTTTGCTGACTGGCCAGAACCGTGTTCCGGCTCCACCGGCGGTGATGATGCAATATCTGTGGTTCATTTCTGTTTTTATGTTACATATAAATCGGGATGAAGGCTCGCTCCATGTACCTGATTTCGTGGTTTCCATCTTCAATCAAGACTCCGATGATGTCGAAGGAACATTCCTGTCCGGCCAGGGCCGGATCAGGATTCTTTTTCAACCAGAGGGCAGCTGCTTTTACCAGTTTTCTCTGTTTCGGTAAAGTCACGCAGGCTTCCGGCTCAAGTTGTACAGGGGCTCTTCTGGTCTTGACTTCTACAAAATGTATTCCATTCGGATCCAGGGAGATGATGTCTATTTCCAGATGTCCGATCCTCAGATTCCGTTCCAGGATCGTATGTCCTTTATTTTCCAGGAATTGACAGGCAAGGTCTTCTCCTCTTCTGCCTAATTCCTCTCTACCTTTCTTATCCATGGCTCTATCATTCAAAATAAGCAGTGCTGACAAACTGTCAGCACTGCTGTCTTTCGCTATATGTCGAACTCAACGATGGTTACTCCAGTACCACCGTACTGAATATGCTCGTCGTGTACACGGGCGACTCCGTAAGTGCTTCGTGCGAATTTCTGGATTTCTTCTCTCAATGCTCCGGTTCCCTTGCCGTGAATGATCCGCACACTCTCCACATTCAGCATGATCGCATCGTCAATGTAGTGCATGATCTTTTCCAGTGCTTCATTGACCCTTTCTCCCCTTACATCGATTTCCGTGCTGAAGTTCAGCTTTCTTTCGCTGATGGCTGTGTCGATCTTGATGGTGGATGGGCGGGAGTTCTCGTGGACAGCATTCTTGAATTCGTTGGAAGTGATCCGTTCGACCTTGTCCGGGGCGACTTTGCTGCTGAGGTTCCCGATGTTCACGATCAGGGTCTTGGCGGATACCTTCGCGACTTCTCCGACCATTCCGTTTTCCTTGATGCGGACTTTCTCACCTACCTGCAGCGGTGCGTTTCGGAATTGTTCCAGTCGTTCCTGCTCTGCCTGCTGCTCCATCAGCAGCTGCTTTGCCCGCTCGTCCGCATTCTTCGCCTTTCTTTTCTTCTGGCGTTCGCGACGTTCGTCGATCTGGCGGATCTTCTTCTCGATATAGTCGTCTTTGGCTTTCTGCTCCTGTTCTTTCTGCTGGGAGAGCAGGGCGACAAAGCTCTGCAGTTCTTTCCTGGCTGTTTTCGTGCTCTGCTTCTCAGCCTGTTTCTCCTTGATGGTCTTGATGGTGTTCTCGACCTGTCTGTTCGCTCCCTTCACGATTTCCTCCGCTTCTTTCCGGGCCTGGTCCAGAATCTCTTTCTTCGTCTGCTGAATCTGCAGCAGTTCTTTCTCGTATTTGTCGGTGATGTTCTCCAATGCCTTGTCCGTATGCTTGATGCGTTCCAGCTTCTCGTCCAGCGCCTTTCTGTTCCGCGCGATCTTCCGGAGATTTCGCTCGATGCCGACGAACTCTTCACCGGCACGATTCTCCGCATCCTTGATGATGTTTTCCGGCAGTCCCATCTTGCGGGCCAGCTCGAAAGCGAAAGAGTTGCCCGGCAGTCCCATCTCCAGCTTGAACATCGGCGCGATGTTCTTCACGTCGAACATCATGGCGCCGTTCTCCACACCGGTATCCTTGGAAGCATAGAGTTTCAAGTTCGTGTAGTGGGTGGTGATCACACCGTAGACCCCTCTCCGGTCCATTTCGGAAAGCAGGGCTTCCGCGATGGCGCCGCCGGCTGCCGGTTCCGTGCCGGAGCCGAATTCGTCGATCAGCACCAGCGTCTTGCTGTCGGACCTTGCCATCATGTCTTTCATGTCGCAGAGGAAGGAACTGTAGGTACTGAGGTCGTTGTCAATGGACTGGTCGTCACCGATGCTTACCATGATCCGGTCGAAGATCGGCAGCTCCGAAGTTTCGGAGGTCGGGATGAGCATGCCCCATTGGAACATATACTGCAGGAGTCCGACGGTCTTCAGGCAGACGGATTTTCCGCCGGCATTCGGCCCGGAGATCAGCAGGATATGTTTCTGCGGAGTCAGGGTAATGGTCAGCGGAATGATTTCCTTGTTGTCTTTCCTGAGGGTTCGCTCCAGCAGCGGATGGCGGGCTTTGCGCAGGTGGAGTTCGCCATCTCTGGAAGTGATCGGCATGCCTGCGATGAAATCCAGGGCGATCTGTGCCTTGGCCATGATGAAATCCAGTTCACCGAGGTAGCGGCCGGCTTTCATCAGGTCCTCCAGATAAGGACGCAGGTAATCGGTGAAATCGGACAGGATCTTTACGATTTCGCGCTGTTCCGCGAACTTGAGCTCCTTGATCTGATTGTCCAGCTCGACGACCTCCGCGGGCTCGATGAAGACTGTCTTTCCGGAAGCGGATTCGTCATAGATGAAGCCCGGCACCTTCTTCTTGTTGGCGCTATTGACCGGAATAAGCATCTTGCCGTCACGGACGGCGACGCCGGCATCCGCATCGACGATACCGTCTTCCTGCGCCTTCTTCAGCAGTGCCGCCATCCTCCTGGAAATGGCGCCTTCCTTGTCGTGGAGCGCTTTCCTGATGGTGTACAGCTCATCGGAAGCGGTGTCTTTCATTTCTCCGTAACGGTCAATGATGGAGTCGATCTTCTGCTGGACATGCGGAAAGCAGAGGATGGGTGCGCTCATCTTCTTCAGATTCGGATAAAGCCCGTCCTTCATGTTGTCAAAAAAGCGGATGACCTTGCTCAGGGTCTCCAGCATGGTCTTGAGTTTCCTCAGGGAAATGAGGTCAATGGCGGAAGATTCCCGTTCCAATGGTTTGAGGAAGTCCAGGCAGTCGATCAGGCCGCTGGTCGGAAAACTGTCTTCGAACATCATGATGAGCCGCATCTCGTCGGTCAGCAGCAGTCTTTTCCTGATTTCCCGTTCGTCCGTGGAAAAATGTTCGGTGGCCGCTCTGCCGGCGGCATATGTGGTGGAGCATCTGTTCGTGATGATGGATCTGACGCGGTCAAATCCAAGTTTCTGCTCCAGTCTGATGTCGATGTCTCTGTTTGTTCTTGCTTCCAAGTCTATGTCCCTCCAAGTGCTATCCTTCTGTTTCTATAGATTTGCTGAGCAGTAGTTTCAGCTCGTTGATGTTCGTGATCGTCTTGATCTTTCCTTCCTTGATATAGGAAATCTTGCCGGTCTCTTCCGAAACGACGACGACCGAAGCGTCCGTGATTTCGGAAAGGCCGATGGCCGCTTTGTGCCGCATACCGTAATGGGCCGGTATGTTCGTCTTGTCCGTGATCGGCAAGGTGCATCTGGCGGCTTCCACTTTGTTGTTGTGGATGATGACAGCTCCGTCATGGAGCGGGGAATTCTTGAAGAAAAGGTTCATCAGCAGCCTACGGTGGATGTTGGCATCGATCTGGTCCCCGGTACTGGATATGTTCTCCAGCGAAGCGTTGTTCGCGATGACGATCAGTGCACCGGTCTTTTCTTCTCCCATTGCCTTGCATGCTTCACAGATCTCGTTGACGGATTCCCGGTCCAGTTCCGTATTCCGGTCTCCCAGATATTTGGTGAGGAAATTCTTCTCCTTGTTCATGTTCTGGTACTTGTTGCCAAGATTGATGAGGAATCTCCTGATTTCCGGTTGGAAGATCACGATGATGGCCAGCATTCCGACATCCAGTACCGTGCCCATGACGGAACTGATCAGCTGCATGTTCAGCACGATGGCGATGATCCGGATCATGTACAGCGAGAGGATCGCGATGAAGATGCTCACCGCTGAAGTTCCTCTCAACCACTTGAAAGCCAGGAATATGATCAGGCTCAGCAAGAAGATGTCCAGGATATCCGTGAATGTCAGATGCAGGAATCCGAAAATTTCTAGTAGCATACCTTTCTTATATATATCGCGCAAATATACGAATTTGCCGTCAAATAAAACGCAACAAGCTCTTTTTAAATGAATTAAACTCAAAAAGTTTTGTATTTTGAGGATTAATCACTATATTTGCAGCCCGCAAAAATGTATTGCGGAGTGTAAATATTTTATAATCAATTAATTAAACAAACCAATGCCTGGATTAATTGGAAAGAAAATCGGAATGACTTCCGTTTTTGGTGCTGATGGAAAAAATATTCCATGCACCGTTATTGAGGCTGGTCCGTGTGTTGTTACGCAGATTCGTACAGTAGAAAAAGACGGTTACGCCGCTGTACAGCTTGCCTATGACGAAACAAGCGAGAAGCACGCCAGCAAGGCTCTCAAAGGTCACTTTGAGAAGGCAGGAACAACTCCAAAGCGCAAGCTCGTCGAATTCGAAGCGGACTTCGCTCAGGAGCTCAAATTAGGTGACGTCCTTACTGTAGCGGACATTTTTGCGAATGTTCCTTTCATCGACGTTGTCGGTACTTCTAAAGGTAAAGGTTTTCAGGGTGTTGTAAAACGCCATGGTTTCGCCGGTGTCGGTGGTACTACTCATGGTCAGGACAACAGACTTCGTCACCCGGGTTCCCTCGGTGCATCCTCATGGCCTTCACGCGTATTCAAAGGAATGCGTATGGCTGGTCACATGGGTAACGAGAGAGTTAAGGTGTTCAACCTCGAGGTTGTGAAGGTAATGCCTGAGAACAATCTTCTTGTAGTAAAAGGCTCAGTACCAGGAGCTAAGGGATCTTATGTAATTTTGGAGGATTAAGGTATGGAATTGTCAGTTTACAAAATTGACGGATCAGAATCCGGAAAGAAGGTTGTTCTTGATGAGAACATCTTCGGTGTGACACCGAACGATCACGCAATCTATCTTGATGTCAAGCAGTACCTCGCTAACCAGCGTCAGGGAACAGCTAAGACGAAAGACCGCAGCGAGATCGCATACAGCACCAAGAAGCTCATTCGCCAGAAAGGTTCAGGCGGTGCTCGTCACGGTAGTTTGAAAGCAGGTATCTATGTAGGTGGTGGTCGTGTATTCGGTCCGATGCCTCGTCTTTACCGCAAGAAATTGAACAAGAAGCTCAAACAGCTGGCTAGATTCTCAGCTCTTTCTTACAAGGCACAGGAGAATGCGATCACGATGGTTGAGCCATTCGCTATGGAGGCTCCTAAGACTAAAGAGCTGAACCAGATCCTTGCCAACATCAAGGCTGGTACAAGAAAGGTGCTCGTAGTCCTTCCTGAGAACTCCGACAATATCTACCTTTCATCACGTAACCTTCCTGAGGTGAAGGTCATCACTGTAGATGAGATCAACACTTACGCTATCATGAATGCAAATTCAATGGTACTCGTTGACGGTGTACAGGATATCCTCGCATCAAGAATCAGACGCTAAAAGATTGAGAAATGGGAATTATAATTAAGCCAATAGTAACTGAAAAGATGACGGTTCAAGGCGAAAAGTTGAACCGCTACGGCTTCATCGTGAGCCGTGATGCTAACAAGCTTCAGATCAAGGCCGCAGTAGAGCAGATGTACAATGTGACAGTTGCTGACGTGAACACGCTCAACTATCACGGTAAGAAAAAATCTCGCTTCACTAAAGCCGGTATGCTTAAAGGCCGTGCAAATCACTTCAAGAAAGCTTATGTGACGCTTGCAGGCGAAGATAAGATTGATTTTTACGCAAACATTTAAGGTAATAACAAGCAATGGCAGTAAGAAAATTCAAACCGGTAACCCCGGGATCGAGAAATAAGGTAATTAGTGCTTTTGACGACATTACCTCAAAGACTCCTGAAAAATCCCTCCTCATGCCTATCAAGAAGACAGGTGGACGTAACAATCAGGGTAAGATGACTATCCGCAACATCGGAGGTGGTCACAAGAGAATGTATCGTATCATCGACTTCCTTCGTGACAAAGATGAGTGCACTGCAACAGTCATGACAATCGAGTACGATCCGAACCGCAGCGCTCGTATCGCACTTGTAAAATATGAAGATGGCGAGAAGAGATACATCATCGCGCCAAACGGATTGAAAGTAGGACAGGTAATCGCATCTGGTGAGAAAGCCGCTCCTGAGGTAGGTAACGCTCTTCCACTCGCAAATATTCCGCTCGGTACGCTTGTTCACAACATTGAGCTTCGCCCAGGTCAGGGTGCCTGCATGGCACGTTCTGCCGGAGCGTTCGCTCAGCTCGCAGCTCGTGAGGGCAACCACGCTATCCTCCGTCTCCCTTCAGGTGAGACCAGAATGGTTCTGGTTTCCTGCCGCGCAACTGTCGGTGTCGTGTCCAACGCAGACCACATTCTGGAGTCACATGGTAAAGCTGGACGTAGAAGATGGCTCGGCCGTCGTTCACGCGTCCGCGGTGTTGTAATGAACCCTGTAGATCACCCGATGGGTGGTGGTGAAGGTCGTGCATCCGGTGGACATCCACGTTCACGCAAGGGTCTTCCAGCTAAGGGTTACAAGACTAGGAATCCAAAGGCGACTTCAAATAAATTTATTATTGAAAGAAGGAAAAAATAACGGAATAAATTAATAGATTATGAGTCGTTCATTAAGAAAAGGTCCTTATATTCAGGAAGCCCTTGAAAAAAGAATTCTTGCTATGAATAACGGTAGCATGAAGAAAGAGGTTGTCAAGACTTGGTCACGCGCAAGTATGATCTCTCCTGACTTCGTGGGTCACACAGTTGCAGTTCATAATGGAAACAAATTTATTCCTGTCTATGTAACTGAGAACATGGTAGGTCACAAGCTCGGTGAGTTCGCGCCAACAAGAACTTTCAAAGGCCATTCGGGCAATCGTAAATAATTTAAAATGATTTTGTAATTATGGGAGCTCGTAAAAGACATATGGCCGAGAGGCTGAAAGAAATCAAGAAGCAGACAGCTATCGCAAAGCTGAATGATGTACCTACTTCACCTCGTAAAATGCGTCTGGTAGCTGATATCATCAGAGGCGTCGAGGTTAACCGTGCACTCGATATTTTGAGATTCTCAAAGAAAGAGGCATCTATCCGTCTGGAAACTCTTCTCCGCAGCGCTATCGCTAACTGGGAAGCCAAGAATCCAAACGATACAAAAGAGTTGGATAACGGTAATGTAATCGTCAAGACCATCATGGTCGACGAGGGTCGTACACTCAAGAGAATCCGTCCTTGCCCGCAGGGTAGAGCCGGTAGGATCCGCAAGCGTTCCAACCACGTTACTGTCGTCCTTGATGTCAAGAAACCATCAACAGTGGAGGAATAATAATTATGGGACAGAAAACAAATCCTATCAGCAACAGAATCGGTATCACCCGTGGTTGGGACTCTAACTGGTGTGGTGGTAACTATGCGGAGACAGAAGATTATCAGATCCGTAAATATCTCGTGAACCGTCTTGCAAAGGCTAGCCTTTCCAAGATCGTCATCGAGAGAACTCTTAAACTCATCACTGTAACTATCCACGCTGCAAGACCAGGTGTCATCATCGGTAAAGGCGGTGCTGCAGTAGATCAGCTCAAAGAGGAGTTGAAGAAAGTAACCAACAAAGATGTTCAGATCAACATCTTCGAGGTGAAGAAGCCAGAGGTTGACGCTCACATCGTAGCAGACTCCATCGCTCGCCAGATCGAGGGTCGTGTTTCCTACAGAAGAGCCATCAAGATGGCTGTAGCAACAACTATGAGAGTTGGTGCAGAAGGTATCAAAGTTCAGATCAGCGGTCGTGTAGGCGGTGCTGAGATGGCAAGAAGCGAAATGTTCAAGGAAGGACGTACTCCTCTCCACACATTCCGTGCTGATATCGACTACGCTCTTGCAGTAGCTCATACTAAAGTAGGTGCCCTTGGTATCAAAGTATGGATCTGCAACGGTGAGGTTTACGGTAAGAAAGACCTTTCACCTAACGCTGGCATCGCCGCTCAGGCTCAGCAGGGTGGACACGGCAGAGGAAATCGTGGAAACGATCGTCGTCGTGGTGGCCGTAACAACCGCAGAGAGAATAAATAACATTTATTCAATCAATATTTCGTAGGGTATGGAGCGCTGATGCGCTCCATACTTTTTTTATGTCCGTCTTTCCCATTTTTTTCATATATTTGGGAAGAATAAAACTATTGAAATTATGAAAATCAACTCTTTATTGCTCTTCGGAGCAGCTTTGGTCGCATTAGGTTCCTGTGCGACAGGCAACGGTGAAAAGACCTTGCTGAAAGGTCAGGTGAAAGAAGGCATCGATTCCGTCACGGTACAGGTCCGCTATCCGGGCACCGAACTGGATACGGTCGTAGCGGTTGCTGGCGGTAATTTTTCCCTGGAAATCCCTACGGACAGGATGTCCAACGGTGTGGTGAAGGTCGAGCATACCTATCTTCCTTTCATTCCTGACGGTTCCGAGCTCGAAGTCGTGATTGCCGATTCTTCCTACATCTGCTCTAAGGACGAGAAGTCCTTGCAGAATGCGATCGTGGCCTATGACCAGAAAATGCAGCAGCTTTACAATGATTTCATGAATCTCAGACGCGAACTTTCTGCCGATACTGCTTTGAACGACGAGGAAAAGAACGAGAAGTTGAATGAAGCCTATGAGGAATTGACTGAGGACAAGAAAGCCCTCTGCCTGGAAACCTTGAAAGACAATCCGGACAACTTCCTCGGCGCAAGTGCCCTTTCCAACGTTTATTATGAATTGGACATGGATGAGCTTCAGACTTTGGTCAATGGGCTTTCAGAGGAAATGAAAGCTCAGGAAACCATCAAGTCCATCATTGCTTCCCTGGAGGCTAAGCAAGCTACCGCAGAAGGAAAGATGTTCGTGGATTTCGAGGTTCAGACTGTCATCGGTCATGACCGCAGCATGGCTGCCAACCCGGTCTATTCGACTGTCAAGCTTTCCGATTATGTCGGCAAAGGCAAATATGTCCTCGTTGATTTCTGGTCACCGTGGTGTGGCCCTTGCAAACGTGAGATGCCGAACATCAAGGCCATCTATGACAAATGGCACGGTGAACATTTCGATGTGCTCAGCGTAGCAGTCTGGGAACGTGAGGATGTCAGAGTGACTATGGAAACGGCCGACAAGCTCGGCGTCACCTGGAATCAGATCAACAACGCTAAGAGCATCCCTACGGAACTTTACGGTATCGACGGTATCCCGCACATCATTCTCTTCGGTCCTGACGGAACCATCCTCAAGAGAGGTCTCCATGGAACGGAGCTTGCAGAAACCGTCGATGAGTATCTGAGCAAACTGAATTAATTGCAACTGCATTGACAGTCAAGGAGAAAATAGCATTGTTTCCACATTCCCCCGGTGTCTATCGTTATTATGACGCTGAGGGGAATGTCATTTATGTGGGAAAGGCCAAGGATCTGCACAAGCGTGTCGCCCAATATTTCGTCCCGGAAGAGCGGCTGACTCGCAAGACAGCTATCATGGTCTCCAAGATTGCCGATGCCCAATATTCCGTGGTGGACAGCGAGGCAGATGCCCTGCTGCTGGAGAACAATCTGATCAAGCAGTACAAGCCGCGCTACAATATCCTGCTGAAAGATTCCAAGACTTATCCCTGGATATGTGTCAGTGCCGATGCTTTTCCTAAGGTCTTCCTGACACGGAAGGTCGTGAAGAACGGTTCCCGTTATTTCGGACCTTACAGCAGCGTCACGCATGCCCGTAATCTTGTGGAATTTTTCCATCAGGTCTATCCGCTCCGGACCTGCAATCAGAAGATCACATCGGAATCCATCCTTCGTCATCGTCAGCGTCCCTGTCTGAACTTCCATATCGGGAAATGCCGAGGATGCTGCGTTGGCGGTATTTCTGTAGAAGAATACGGACGCAACATCGAAGAGATCGTCCGCCTGCTCAAAGGCGGAGGACGGGAAATGATCCAGCATTATCGTCAACTGATGCTGGAGGCATCGGAAAACATGGATTTCGAACTTGCCGGCATGTATAAGGATAAGATGCAATCGCTGGAAAAGCATTACAGCAAGTCTGTCATCATGAACTCAAGCCTGTCGGACGAAGATGTCTTCTCGTTGGTTTTCGAGCCTGGAGAAGCTTTCGGCAATTTCATGCGTATCCGTGGCGGTGCCGTCGTACAGTCCCTGAATCTCGGTTTCAAGCTGAACATCGAGGAGGAGCAGGAGGCGGTACTGAGCATGTTCATCGGGGAAGTCAGCGAAAAGTTCGGGCAGCTTTCCAAGGAGGTCATCGTTCCCTTTCTTCCTGACGTGGAGTTCGAAGGTGTGGAGTTCAGGATGCCGGTGCGTGGAGATAAGCTGGCTTTGCTGGAACTGAGCATGAAAAACGCCAAGGAAATGCGCTTCAATGCCTTGAAGCAACGGGAACATACGGATCCTGATACTTTCCGCACCATGGTGCTGGAATCACTCAAGAAGCAGTTAGGAATGCCGGTACTTCCGGTTCATATGGAATGTTTCGATAATTCGAACATTCAGGGAACGAATCCGGTCTCTTCCTGTGTCGTCTTCCGGGATGGAGTGCCCAGCAAGAAGGATTACCGTCATTTCAAGGTGAAGACTGTGGTGGGGGCCAATGATTATGCGACCATGAAAGAAGTCGTCAATCGCCGTTATTCCCGCATGCTTTCAGAAAATCCCGATGACTTGCCGCAGCTCATCGTCATTGACGGCGGTAAGGGACAGCTCGGTATGGCCTATGAAGCCTTGAGTGAACTGGGGATCATCGACAAGGTGACCTTGATTGCCCTGGCCGAGAAAATGGAGGAAGTCTATCGGGTCGGAGACCCTTATCCTCTCTTTCTGGACCGAAATTCGCAGGCGCTCAAGCTGCTCCAGCACATCCGCGACGAAGCACACCGTTTCGGAATCACCTTCCACAGGAAGCTGCGCAGCAAGACACAGGTTCAGTCAGCGCTCAGCGGCATCAAGGGAGTCGGCCCCAAGACGGAGCAGCGTCTGCTCATGCATTTCGGCAGCGTGAAACGGATTGCTGAGGCGAATCTCGAAGATGTGGAAGCCTTGATAGGACCCCGTTTGGCGGCGGTGGTCAAGGCCCACCTAAGCAATAATCTTGGGTAAATTCTTTTTTTTCTCGTATTTTTTGTTTTAATTTGCAAAGATTTTATGCTGATAAAGTTTATAAAATAACAATTATATTATTAATTAAATTCATTTATTATGGCAAACGTAGCAGAAGAAGTAAAGGCTATCATCGTCGAGAAATTGGGCGTTGACGAGTCTGAGGTAACTGATACAGCAAGTTTCACAAATGATCTCGGTGCAGATTCTCTCGATATCGTGGATTTGATCATGGAATTCGAGAAGAAGTTTGAAATCAGTATCCCTGATGATGCGAGCGAAAGCATTTCTACTGTAGGTGATGCGATCAAGTACATCGAGGAAAAGATCAAGTAAGTCTATCAGATCTTTTAAATAAAATCAGCCGGTTCAATCATTGATTGAACCGGCTGGTCTTTTATAGGCTGTCTTGCCTTATTTCTTGTTCTTGCTCAGGTTGCCAGGCAGGGAGAAGACGACTTTCAACTTAGGAACACGTTTCCCGATCGTTTCCGGACCGTTGAGCGTGCAGTCGTACCAGCGATCCTTATCCACCTCCATGGAGGACTTTTCCTGCGGTTTGCCGTTCTGGTTCATCATCTGCTGCATCATGGCATAGCTGTACATGTTGCCGTAGCCATAGCCGTAAGGTCCATATCCACCGTAACCGTAGCCGCCATATCCGCCGTAACCGCCGTAGCCGTATCCACCGTAATATGGGTCGTACATCATGCTGTTGTAGAAAGCTTCATATGGGAGCCCGTTGATGGTGTTGTTCGGTCGTGCCTGACTGATCGTCTTCTTCTCCAGATGCATGAACATCAGCCAGACGTCATAGTCGGCATAGTTGAAGACGGTGTCCGGATCAGCAATCTTTGCGGAAAGTCCCTTGTTGTACAGCTTCTGTACGTGGTAGCTGACATCCGGCTGGTACTGAGAGAGGGATCGGTTGATGTCACCTTTGTTCTCGCTTTCCACAGAGGAGTCGGTAATGCCTATGAAAGAAGTATAGATCTTCTCGTCTTTCTCGTCTTTCTTGTCTTTGGTCTCGCGGCGGACGATCGGACTCAGGATCACCGGGTATCTTTCCAGTTCCTTGTATCCTTCGCTTTCTTCGTAAGGCATGACGAGGGTCGCTCTGTTGATGATGACCTTTCTCTTGGCCTCGATCAGCTGAGCTTCGTCTGTAACGCCGGCTTTCTGCATCGCTTCCGTGACCATCTCATCGACCAGGTTGTAGATCTCCTGACCTCTGATGACCGGTTTCACGCCGATGCCGCCGTTCATGGATATCTTTTCTCCGGCCTTATATCCGAAATTGTCTTCTGCAGGAATGCCTGCGAAGGCGTTGCTTTTCTTGACGTTGAAGGCGCACTGTGCCGGAACGCTCATATTCCGCGCGAAAGCGACCGGACCGATCAGGAAGATGAAGGAGGTATCCACGTCTTTTCGGAGATTACCTTTCTCCTCGCTGCCGTAGTCGGCAGTGATCTTGAGTTCAGCATAGTTTCCGGTGATGATGTAGCCATCCTTGAACTGGAGGTCGACATTGAACATGTTGATTCTTCCTCCGGCTGCGGTCTGTCTGTCGGTCTCCAGATAGATGCCCGGCAGCTCGTTCGTGAAAAGTTCCAGGGAATCGCGCTGTTTTTCTGTAAGATTCCTCATCTTCTCGATGTATTCCATCGCCCATTCCGGCTGAAGATCGAAGGAGAGAGAGTCCTTTCCGTTGAAAGTCGGTACGCCGACGGCGATCATTCTCTCTTTATTTACATAATACTCTTCTCCGGTCATGCCGTCCGGTCTTTTCTTGCTGAAGGAACCGGCGTAGAGACTCTGGTCATCCAGTGGATTCTTCATCGGGTAGACATAGATGCTCTGGATCATGCGTTTCTGGCTTTGATCGAAAGCGGAAACGGTATCACAGACTGCGGAAACATGGAACTGACGGACTCTGGTGTTCTGACCGAAATCCAGCCATGAACTGTCAGCAGGTACCAGCGTGAAGGAGGAACCGGCATGGACATAGTTCCCTTTCCCGTCATTGACCGAACCGATGGTGATATGATAGTTGTTGTAGCCGGAAAGCTTGTCTGACTCTGCCAGCCGGATGTCCTTGAGCGCTCTTTCTGCGGAAAACACATTCCATTTCTGATTGTCCGGAATGAAGTTCTCTCCCAGATGCTCGTCGATCCTGACGCAGGAGGCTGCAGAAATCAGCAGTGTCGCACCGATGGCAACTCTGCGTAAAAATTTAGGATTCATTCTTATAATTCGTCGTAAAAACTGTTGTATTGGTCGATGTAGGAACCGTCTTCCAAGGCGGTCGCATCATAGGCGAGGGTCTTGGTTCCGTTCGCTGAGCAGTAGTCCAGAATCTGCCGGTCAATCCGGTCGGTACCGAAGATGACGCCGTCGGAATACTGGATCGCCAGTTTCGCCAGGTTGGCGCCTGTCGGTTCTTCCAGAATCTTGACATCTTCCTCGGTAACTCCGCCGAACAGGATCCTTTCCTTGAAATCAGATGCGAAATTCTCGGTTGGAGTGTCTTCGTAGATGGATAGGACAACCTTGCTGTTCGTGAAGATAGGATCGTCGACGTAGGCTTTCTTCAGATAGATCGGGAGGACCTGTGAGATCCAGCCCTGGCAATGGATGATATCAGGAGCCCATCTGAGCTTCTTTACGGTCTCAAGGACGCCTCTGGCGAAGAAGATCGCTCTTTCGGAGTTATCTTCGAAGAATTTTCCGTCCGTGTCGCAGTAGACCTGCTTACGATGGAAATAGTCTTCATTATCAATGAAATAGACCTGCATCCTTGCTGCGGAAATGGAAGCTACCTTGATGACCAGAGGTCTGTCGACGTCGTTGATGATGATATTCATTCCAGAAAGACGGATGACCTCATGAAGCTGGTTTTTCCGTTCATTGATACAACCATATCTCGGCATGAAGGATCTGATCTCCTTCTTGCGTTCCTGGATACCTTGGGGAAGGTATCTTCCGATATTGGCGATTTTACTTTCCGGCAGATATGGATACATCTCCGAATTGACAAACAAAACTCTTTTAACTGAATCTCCCATTATTCCTTATTTTAATGACAAAATCTCAACAAAGATAATAATTTTTTTTGATATTTCACTATCTTTGAGGCCGATTGGGATTATCATATGGCAAAGGTAGAAAGCAAAATGATGACGAGAAGGCTGGCGAATGCCTGGCTGTCTTCGGTGATCAGCATCAGTCTCGTGCTGCTGCTTGTCGGCGTCGGCAGCCTTCTGCTGGTGAATGCCCGCGGCATCTCGGATTACTTCAAGGAAAATCTTGAAATCGCAGTGATCATGAACCAGGAAGTTCCGGAGGCGGAAGCGGTGGATTTCATGAGAGTGCTGGATACCTGCTCGTTCGTTCATACCGCACGCTTCATTTCTCGGGAGCAGGGCATTGATGAGATGACGGAGCTCATGGGGGCTGATTTTCTGGCTGTCTTCGAGCATGCTCCGGTACCGATTTCGGTGAATCTGACCTTGACACCGGAGTATGTCTCCAACGAGAAGATCAAGGAGGTGGCCGCATCGATTTCCGCCAGTCCGTTGGTGGAAGATGTCATCTATCAGGAGTCGCTCGTGGATTCGCTAAACTCGAATCTCAGCAAGATCTCGTTATTCATCGGCATCTTTATTCTACTGCTGCTCTTCATTTCCTTTGTCTTGATAAACAATACGGTGCGACTCGGCATCTACGCTTGCCGTTTCACCATCCATACGATGCAGATGGTCGGTGCGACCAAGGCTTTCATCCGGAAGCCTTTCCTGGTGAAGTCCGTCTATCAGGGCGTCTATGCGTCGCTCCTTTCCATCATGGTCCTGGTCGGGCTGCTTTTCTATGTGAAGAGTCAGTTCGTGCAGCTTTTCCAGATCTTTCATCTGGAACTCCTGCTGCTGGTCATGGGGATCGTCATCGTCTCCGGTGTGCTGATCTGTGTGCTGGCGACTTGTTTTGCTGTGAATAAAATGGTTTCTTTGAAGAAATCGGAATTATATTTTTAGTCTATGGATAATATGGCCATTACCCCTAAGGGGCTCAGATTGTTGCTGGCAGGACTTCTTGTCATCGTCGCCGGCTTCCTGCTCATGATCGGAGGAGGAAGCGATGATCCGGCAGTGTTCAACTACGACATGTTCGATTTCCGGAGATTGGTGGCTGCACCGGTGGTCATCGTCTGCGGCATCGTCATCGAGATTGTGGCGATCATGGGGGCGCGCGGCAAGGGTAAGGATGAAAAATAGAAAAGGACAGAAGCTATGAATGAACTTGAAGCGGTGATCTTGGGACTGGTGCAGGGCTTGACGGAATTTCTTCCTGTCAGCAGCAGCGGTCATCTGGAGATCGGACGGACATTGCTCGGAGTGGATGCTCCGGAAGATATGGTTTTCGACGTGGTGGTGCATGCGGCAACGGTGCTGAGTACCATTGTCGTGTTCCGTAAGGAAATCTGGAAGCTTCTGAAAGGGTTTTTCCGTTTCAAGAACAATGATGAGATGGATTATGTCCTGAAGATCGGCATCTCCATGATACCGGTGTTCGTCGTCGGAGTCTTCTTCAAGGATCCGTTGACCTCCTTCTTCAAGGAGGGGGGCATCATGCTGGTCGGTGGAGCATTGATCCTGACCGCTGTGCTGCTGTTCTTCTCTGATCTGGCTTCTCGCCCGAAATATCAGGAGAGGCTGGCCCGCAAGGCACCGGCAAGGAACGGCATTTCCTGGTGGCAGGCTTTCGTGATCGGTGTCGGTCAGGCCATTGCCGTGATACCGGGACTTTCCCGCTCCGGTACGACCATTTCCACGGGACTGATCTGCGGCGTCCGCAGAGAGGTCATGGCTCAGTTTTCTTTCCTGATGGTGCTGATCCCGATTCTGGGAGAGGCTTTCCTTGAGGTCGTCGGCGGCGAGATCGCCTCCTCTTCCATCGGACTGGTTCCATTGGCCTTAGGCTTTCTTTCGGCCTTTGTCTCTGGTCTGCTGGCCTGCAAGGTGATGATCGCGCTGGTCAAACGTGCCCGCTTGAGCTGGTTCGCGCTCTACTGTCTGATGGCGGCCATCCTCATTTTCATCTTCGCTTGAATCTAAGGGATCATGGCAGAAAGGAAACTTGTCTATTTCGCTTCTGATGTGCATCTCGGTCTTCGGGTCAATGATCCTGAAGATCGGGAGCGTCGCTTCGCGGCCTTTCTGAACGGTATTCCTTCCGATGCCAAGGCTTTGTATCTCCTGGGAGATATCTGGGATTTCTGGTATGAGTACCATGACGTTGTCCCGAAGGGTTATATTCGGGTATTTGCGGCCCTGCAACGGCTGATGGACGACGGGGTAGAGGTTTATTTCTTCCAGGGCAACCATGATGTCTGGACCTATCATTATTTCGAAGAATTAGGCATGAAGCGGCTGATGCAGCCTTGCCTGGTGGAGATCGGAGGAAAAGTCTTCTGCCTGGGGCATGGGGATGGCTTGGGGCCGGTGCCTCGTGGCTACCGTTTCCTGCGTGCGGTTTTCTATAATAAAGTGCTGCAGTTCCTTTTCAGTCTCCTGCATCCTCGCATCGCCTTCGCTTTCGGCAACAGCTGGTCCAGGAAAAACCGGCTGGCTCGTCATGAGGAATATCGTTTCCGTGGTGCCGATGAGCCGCTGGTGAAGTTCGCGGAGGATTTCTCCCGTAAGCATAAGGTGGACTATTTCATTTTCGGCCATTATCATGTCGACGTCCGCATGATGCTCAGTACGGGGGCGGAGTTCATTGTCCTGAAAGACTGGCTGGACCGCTCTCCTTATCTGTATTTCGACGGGATGTCGATCTTCGGGGCTTCTTCCCAGAAAATGGAGTAGTACAGTTCCTCGAATTCCCCTTTCTCCCATTTTTCGACCAGTTCCTCCGTGGCTCTGTCTTCGCCGTCGGGGTCGTACGGTTTCTTCAGATCTGAACCGAAGATCTTCGCCACGCCTTGCCAGAAGCCTGCTGCCATCTTGCTTTTGTAGAAGCGGATGATGTCATAGGAGCAATGGCCTACTTCCCGGTCAATGAGTTTCATCAGCAGGGCGCCCTGGCGGACCGTCAGCTTCCGCAGGGGTTTCTCGAAGAGATCAAAGAGCTCGTCCTGCATCTTCTTGATGTATCTTTGGCGCTGAATCTTGTTGTATTCTTCTGCTTCAATGTTCCTGTCGGCTTCTTCGACGATCTTCTTCGCGGCCAGCGCGTAAGGATAGGTTTTGGCGAAGTTGTGCACGAGGCGATAGTATTTTCTCCATTGGCGGCCTTTCTGCCGTGGCTTCTTTTCCCAGATGTGCGATTCGGGGAGTTCTCCCAGATAGATCGCGTCGTCCTCGATGATGCTGGTGTCCTGCTTTTCCGGCAGAAAGGGCAGGGTGTACGGCTCGGCGGCCGCTGTTCCGGAGGGCAGCAGCGCGAGTGTGGTGGCGAGTATGGAAAAGAAGATTCTCATATTCTGCAAATATAGTGAATCGGTCCGGATTTCCGTTTTCCGTCCGGGCTTGAAAAATGCTCCGGCAGTCCCGTTTCCGCGCTGGTCCAAAATGTGCGGCAATATTTTTCATCACTTTCTATAAGTCGGTGAAAATGCAATACTTAGGTATTCGCGAGCTTGGTCGAAAATGTGTCGAAAATGTGCGAAAAAGATTTGTATTTGAAAAAAAATTACTATCTTTGCAACCCAATAATTGAGGACAACTCCGCCCAACCAGCTGAAACTCAATTAGTTATGGATATTGCGAAATATTTTAATTAAAAAGTAATAGAACAATGTTACAACCAAAGAAAACAAAATTCAGAAGGCAGCAGAAAGGCCGTATGAAAGGTCTCGCCCAGAGAGGCAACCAGCTTGCATTCGGTTCTTTCGGTATCAAGACCTTGGAAAATTGCTGGCTGACCGGCCGTCAGATTGAGGCAGCTCGTCAGGCTGTATCACGTCACATGAAACGTGAAGGTAAGATCTGGATCAGAATCTTCCCTGACAAGCCATATACCAAGAAACCTGCCGAAGTCCGAATGGGTAAAGGTAAGGGTAATCCGGAGGGATTCGTTTGCCCTGTAACTCCAGGACGTATCCTGATCGAGGCTGAGGGTGTTCCGATGGAGGTAGCGAAAGAGGCACTTCGTCTCGGCGCGCAGAAACTTCCTGTGACTACAAAATTTGTAGTACGTAGAGACTATGTAGAATAATTTAATGGAGAAAAGAAATGAAAGCATCTGAAGTACGCGAAATGTCGATCAGCGATTTGCATGATCGCATCGAGGTTGAAAAGGCTAGCCTCGAATCTATGAAGATAAATCATACGATCTCTCCATTGGAGGATACATCTAAATTGGCAAAGGCAAGAAAGGATATCGCTCGTATGATGACCATCTTGGCTGAAAAAGAGAAACAGAACTAAAATTTTATTCTGATGGAAAGAAATCTTCGTAAAGAAAGAATAGGAATTGTGGTCAGCAACAAGATGGACAAGTCTATCGTTGTTGAAGTGGCAAGAAAAGAGAAACATCCTATCTACGGCAAGTTCGTAAAAAAGACCACAAGGTTCGTCGCTCATGATGAGAAGAACGAGTGCAGCGAGGGTGATACCGTACGCATCATGGAGACTCGTCCTTTGAGCAAGTCCAAGAACTGGAGATTAGTAGAAATCGTAGAAAAAGTTAAATAACAATGATACAGCAGGAATCACGTTTACAGGTGGCTGACAACAGTGGAGCAAAGGAAGTTCTTTGCATCCGTGTTTTGGGTGGTACCCGCCGCCGTTATGCGAAAGTGGGCGACAAGATCGTCGTTGCAGTCAAAAGTGCTATCCCAGGCGGTGACGCTAAGAAGGGTACAGTTTCTAAGGCTGTCGTAGTTCGCACAAAGAAAGAAATTCGTAGACCGGACGGATCTTACATCCGTTTTGATGAGAATGCGTGCGTTCTCTTGAACAATGCAGGTGAGCTTCGTGGAACTCGTATCTTCGGCCCTGTTGCTAGAGAGCTCCGTGAGAATTTCATGAAAATCGTTTCACTGGCACCGGAGGTCCTTTAATTTGCAAGCATTATGAAAAAGATACATATTAAGAAAGGCGACACCGTTTTTGTAAATGCCGGTAACGATAAAGGTAAGACCGGTAAGGTGCTTGAGGTTATCCCTTCAAAGGATCGTGCGATCGTAGAAGGTGTGAATATCATCAGCAAGCATACTAAACCAAACCCAGCACATCCTCAGGGTGGTATTGTTAAACAGGAAGCATCCGTACATGTTTCAAACCTTCAGCTCATCGACCCTAAGTCAGGTAAAGCTACGAGAGTTGCTATGAAGGTCGTTGATGGCAAGAAAGTTCGTGTTGCTAAAAAATCTGGAGAGGAGATCAAATAATGGCAAAGAACACAAATAAAGCAGCTGCTGCAGATCAGCAGAAACTCGCTGCAGGATACGTTCCAGCACTTAAGAAAGTATATAAAGAGGAGATCGTTGCAAAATTGATGAAGGAGTTCGCATACTCTTCAGTGATGCAGTGCCCTAAGCTCGTGAAGATCACTATCAACGAGGGTGTGGGTGACGCTACAGGCGACAAGAAGCTCGTTGAGGTCGCTCAGCAGGAGCTTTCCCTCATCACTGGTCAGAAAGCAGTTACAACAGTTTCCAGAAAGGATATCTCAAACTTCAAGCTCCGTAAGGGAATGCCTATCGGAACAAAGGTTACCCTCCGCGGTACCAAGATGTACGAGTTCCTCGAGAGACTTATCCGTATCTCTCTTCCTCGAATCAGAGACTTCAACGGTATCTCTGCCAAGATGGACGGTAAGGGTAACTACACTCTCGGCATCAAGGAGCAGATCATTTTCCCTGAGATCGACATCGACAAGATCACCAAGATCCTCGGAATGGAGATTACTTTCGTAACAACAGCAAAGACTGACGAGGAGGCACACGCCCTTCTTAAAGAGTTCGGTCTGCCTTTCAAAAAAAATAACTAAAGGAGAACTAAGATGGCAAAAGAATCAATGAAAGCCCGCGAAGTAAAACGCGCGAAATTAGTTGCTAAGTACGCTGCAAAGAGACAGGCTCTCAAGGAAGCAGGCGACTGGGCAGGTCTGGACAAGCTTCCTAAGAACTCTGCCGCATGCCGTATGCACAACCGCTGCTCTCTGACAGGACGTCCAAAGGGTTATATGAGAATGTTCGGTCTTAGCCGTATCCAGTTCCGTGAGATGGCAAGCAACGGTCTCATCCCAGGCGTCAAGAAGGCAAGCTGGTAACATAGTAATACAACATTACATCATATTTATTAACAATCGGATATCGGGCGTCCATGACGCCGGTTTCTAACTAAAAAAACAAGAAAATGACTGATCCAATTGCAGATTACCTTACTAGGGTACGTAACGCTTACATGGCAGGTAAGAAGATCGTCGAGATCCCTTCTTCCAAAATGAAGGTATCCCTTACCCAGATCCTCTGTGAGAAAGGTTACATCCTCAGCTACAAGGTAGTGGAGGGAACTCCATCCAACACAATCAAAATCGCTTTGAAGTATCATCCGCAGACCAAGACTCCGGCAATCAAGAAGATTGAGCGTGTGTCCAAGCCAGGTCTGAGAAGATACGCTGACGTAGAGAACATGCCACGCGTCCTCAATGGACTCGGAATCGCAATCCTTTCTACATCAAAGGGTGTCATCACTGACAAAGAGGCAAGAGAACTCAATGTAGGTGGTGAGGTTGTATGTTATGTATATTAATCTAAAAGAAAACAATAATGTCAAGAATTGGTAAATTGCCTGTACACCTTCCTGCCGGAGTGAAAGTTGATATTCTCCCTGGCAACGTTGTTAAGGTTAAAGGACCTCTCGGCGAGCTCAGCCAGAAAGTGGATGCTGACATCACTGTCGCTGTTGAGGGTGAAGAAATTAAATTGACCCGTCCTACTGACCAGCCACGCCACCGTTCACTCCACGGTCTTTACCGTGCTTTGATCCACAACATGGTTGTCGGCGTATCAGAGGGCTATACTATCCAGCAGGAACTTGTCGGTGTAGGTTTCCGTGTTGAGGTTCAGGGACAGCTCCTTATCATGTCCCTCGGTTTCTCTCACGAGGTACACTTCATGCTTCCGGCAGAAGTCAAGGCTGAGGCTCCAGCAGTGAAGAAAGGACAGAACCCGCTTCTTATCCTCAAATCTGCTGACAAACAGCTCGTCGGACAGGTTGCGGCTAAGATCCGCTCTATGCGTAAACCAGAGCCTTACAAGGGTAAAGGTATTAAGTTTGTTGGCGAACAGCTTCGTCGTAAGGCTGGTAAATCAGCTGGTGCTAAATAATAGGAGATTGAGTTATGGCATTGAATAAAACAGAAAGAAGACAAAGAATTCACTACCGTATCCGCAAAGTCGTTAATGGTACTGCTGAGAGACCTAGAATGGTTGTATTCAGAAGCAACAAACAGATTTACGTACAGGTTGTTGATGATTTGAAGGGTATCACTCTTTGTGCTGCCGCTTCAAATGACAAGGCTCTTGCTGTAGAGTGCAAGGGTAAATCCGGAATTGAGGCTGCTGCTATCGTCGGAAAGGCTATCGCAGAGCGTGCAATTGCTAAGGGTATCACTACTATCTCTTTCGACCGTGGTGGTTACCTTTATCATGGAAGAGTTAAAAGTTTGGCTGATGCTGCCCGCGAAGGTGGCTTAATTTTCTAGAAAGACTATGGCAAATACAAATGTTAAAAGAGTAAAGACATCTGATCTTGAGTTGAAAGACAGATTGGTAGCCATCCAGAGAGTGACAAAGGTCACTAAGGGTGGTCGTCACTTCAGCTTTGCAGCCATTGTTGTGGTTGGTGACGAGAACGGCGTTGTAGGTTATGGTCTTGGAAAAGCCAATGAGGTCACTACTGCAATCTCAAAGGGTATCGAGGATGCAAAGAAGAATCTCGTGAAGATTCCTGTCCTCAACAAGACTATCCCTCACGAGCAGGAAGCTAAGTTCGGCGGTGCAAGAGTATTCATGAAACCAGCAGCTCCTGGTACTGGAGTGAAGGCCGGTGGTGCAATGCGTGCCGTATTCGAGTCAGTCGGAGTTCACAACGTGCTTGCGAAATCAAAAGGTTCATCCAACCCTCACAACCTTGTGAAGGCTACTGTGCAGGCTCTGGTTGAGATGAGAGACGCTTATACTGTTGCCGGGCTCCGTGGTATTCCTATGAGCAGAGTATTTAAAGGTTAAGGAGGAACAAGACATGGCAAAACTTAAGATAACTCAAATCAAAAGCAAGAATGGAGCAACCAAGAGGCAGATCGCGAACCTCGCTTCTCTCGGTATCCACAGATTGCATCAGACTGTAGAGGTTGAACTCACTCCAGTTACCAAAGGTATGCTCGAGAAAGTTCGTCACCTTGTAATCGTAGAGGAAAATTAATTAAGGAGGACACACAGATGAAATTAAATAATTTGACACCTGCAGCAGGCTCTTTGAAGAGCGAGAAGAGAATCGGTCGTGGCGAAGGCTCAGGACGTGGCGGCACATCAACCCGCGGTCACAAAGGAGCACAGGCTCGTTCCGGCTACTCTCGCAAGATCGGTTTCGAGGGCGGTCAGATGCCTATTCAGAGAAGACTTCCTAAGTTCGGTTTCACCAACCCTAACCGTGTTGAGTACAAGGGTATCAATGTAGCAGCTCTCCAGGCTCTTTCTGAAAAGATCGGAGCTAGCGAGATCAACATCGAGACTCTCAGAGAGGCCGGTTTCATCAACAAGAATCAGCTTGTCAAGATTCTTGGAAACGGTGAGCTTACTGCAAAGCTGGAAGTTTCTGCAAACGCATTCTCTAAATCCGCAATCGCAAAAATCGAAGCAGCTGGAGGTCACACAACTACAATCTAATCTACCATGAAGAAGTTAGTTCAAACAATCAAGAATATCTTCAAGATCGAGGAACTGCGCAAGAGAATCGGTTATACCTTTCTCTTGCTGCTGGTCTATCGTCTTGGATGTGAGATCGTTCTTCCTGGTATCAACGCAAATGGTCTTGTCCAGTTCCGTTCAAACGTATCAGACGGAAGTTCCCTTCTGAGCCTTTTGGATATGTTCTCTGGCGGAGCATTTGCAAACGCATCTATTTTTGCGCTGGGAGTGATGCCTTACATTTCGGCATCAATCGTGATTCAGCTTCTCGGCGTTTTCGTCCCTTACTTCAGGAAACTCCAGATGGAGGGAGAAAGCGGCAGAAGGAAGATGAACCAGTACACCAGATTCCTTACCATTCTGATCGTGTGCATCCAGGCTCCGGCTTATCTTGCTTCACTTTCTGGCCGTCTGGCAGGTGGTGTGGATCTGTTCGTCTACAAGGAACTGGGTTGGACTTCATTCTGGTTCAACATCTGTTCTACGATCATCCTGCTTGCAGGTACAATGTTCGTGATGTGGCTTGGTGAGCGTATAACAGACCGTGGTATCGGTAACGGTATCTCCCTTATCATCATGGTCGGTATCATTGCCCGTCTTCCGCGTGCGCTCGTTGCAGAACTTGGTGGTAAATTCTCTTCCACAACAACAGGTGGTCCTATCATCGCGATCGTTGAACTTATCGTATTGTTCCTGGTATTCGTAGCTGCAATCGCTCTGGTACAGGCTGTCAGGAAAGTTCCTGTACAGTATGCCAAGAGAGTCATCGGCAACAAGCAGTATGGCGGTGTACGTCAGTACATTCCTATGAAGATCAATACAGCCGGCGTGATGCCTATCATCTTCGCTCAGGCCCTGATGCTCTTCCCGCTGATCTTCTCCCAGTTCGATGCAACTCGTGGTCTTGCTGCAACATTCAGCAACCCGACTGGATTCTGGTACAATTTCGTCTTTGCTATCATGGTAGTTCTTTTCACTTATTTCTACACCGCCGTAACCGTAAACCCTACGATGATGGCCGAGGAAATGAGAAAGAACGGTGGATTCATACCTGGAGTTAAGCCAGGAAAAGCAACGGTAGAGTATCTCGACACCATCATGAGTAGAGTAACTCTCCCGGGTTCCATTTTCCTTGCGCTTATCGCGATCATGCCAGCTTTCGCAATGATTTGCGGTATCGATAACCAGTTTGCAACTTTCTACGGAGGTACATCTCTGTTGATCCTTGTAGGTGTAGTTCTTGATACACTTCAGCAGATTGAAAGTCATTTGTTAATGCGTCACTATGACGGACTGATGAAAACAGGTCGTCTGAAAGGACGTTCTGGAATGTAATCTATAAATTCATATAAAGATGGTAAGACCAAAAACTGAAGAGGAAATAGAGCTGTTGCGTGAGAATGGTATTCTCGTTTCAAAAACGCTTGCTGAAGTCGGTAAGATAGTTGCCCCGGGTGTGACAACTCTTGAGTTGAACAGGGTAGCTGAGACTTTCATCCGAGACCATGGTGCTATTCCTAGCTTTTTAGGTTTTGAAGGTTTTCCTGCCGCCCTCTGTCTTTCTGTAAATGATGTAGTCGTTCATGGATTTCCATCAGACTACGTGTTGAAAGAGGGAGACATCGTTTCAGTCGATTGCGGAACTTTATATAAAGGATATAATGGCGATTCAGCATACACCTTCCCGGTCGGGGAGGTGGACGCTGAAACCCAGAAGCTCCTTGATGTAACTAAAGAATCCCTGTACAAGGGAATCGAGGCTGCGATCCACGGAAACAGAGTGGGCGATATCGGACACGCGGTACAGTCGTATGCTGAGTCATTCGGATTCGGTGTCGTGAGAGAACTCGAAGGACATGGAGTCGGACGCGAAATGCACGAACGTCCAGGTATCCCGAACTACGGAAGAGCCGGACACGGGCCAAGACTCGTCGAGGGAATGACCATCTGTATTGAGCCGATGATCACTGCTGGTTCAAGAAATGTGTATTTAGCTAGAAATGGTTGGGCAGTACACACGGCGGACCACAAGAAAGCCGCTCATTACGAGCTTACGGTTGTTGTCAGAAAGGGAAAAGCGGAACAGCTGTCTACGTATGATTTTATAGAGAACAATGTTAAATTTTAAAGTGATTACCGATGCCGAAACAGTCAGCGATTGAACAGGAAGGAGTTATTGTTGAAACTCTACCGAATGCAATGTTCAAAGTCGAGTTGGAAAACGGACATGTCATCATTGCACATATCTCAGGTAAAATGAGAATGAATTACATCAAGATTCTTCCTGGAGACAGGGTTAAGGTTGAAATGTCACCTTATGATTTATCAAAGGGAAGAATTTCTTTCAGATACAAATAAAATATTACAGAAATGAAAGTAAAAGCATCCATCAAAAAGCGCAGTGAGGATTGCAAGATCGTAAAGCGTAAAGGTAGACTCTACGTGATCTGCAAGAAGAACCCTAAGTTCAAAATGCGTCAAGGATAATTTTTAGTTGTCTAACAAATTAAGTTTAAATAGATTATGGCAAGAATAGCCGGTGTTGATTTACCTAACAACAAAAGAGGAGAAATAGGTTTGACCTATATCTTCGGTATTGGCCGCAGCTCAGCAAGAAGGATCCTTTCCACGCTGGGTATCGACTATGATATCAAAGTTGGTGAGTGGAATGACGAGCAGGTTGCTGGTATCCGTGGTATGATCGCAGACGAATTCCAGATCGAAGGTGAGCTTCGTTCTGCAGTTCAGATGAACATCAAACGTCTCATGGATATCGGATGCTACAGAGGAATCCGTCATCGTAACGGTCTTCCAGTTCGTGGCCAGAGCACCAAGAATAACGCCCGTACAAGAAAGGGTAAAAAGAAAACTGTTGCAAACAAGAAGAAAGCAACTAAATAATCGATGAATTATGGCAAAAAAGACATCAACAACAAGTAAGAAAAGAGTTGTAAAGGTTGACGCCTATGGCGAGGCTCATATTTCATCAACCTTCAACAATGTTATTGTTACTCTTACAAACAGCGTAGGTCAGGTGATCAGCTGGTCATCTGCAGGTAAGAGCGGTTTCAGGGGTTCCAAGAAGAATACTCCTTATGCAGCTCAGGTAGCCGCAGAGGATGCAGCGAAGACTGCTTATGACCTCGGTCTCCGTAAGGTTAAAGCTTATGTGAAAGGTCCTGGTGCCGGACGTGAGTCAGCGATCAGAACTATTCACGGTGCAGGTATCGAAGTTACAGAGATTGTAGACGTTACTCCAATGCCACACAATGGCTGTAGACCAAAAGGTCGTCGTAAAGTTTGATTTTGTAACATTTTAAAGATTAGATTACTATGGCAAGATATACTGGACCAAGTACAAAAATCGCGCGTAAATTCGGTGAGCCGATCTTCGGAGCAGACAAGGACTTCGAGAGAAGAAACTACCCTGCTGGAGAGCATGGTCTGGCCAGAAAGCGCAAGAAATCATCTGAGTATGGTATTCAGTTGAAAGAGAAACAGAAAGTGAAATACACTTACGGACTTCTCGAGAGACAGTTCAGAAACCTTTATGAGAAGGCTTCCCGCATGAAAGGACAGAAAGGTGAGAACCTTATTCTCCTCCTCGAGTCCCGTCTCGACAACCTCGTATACCGTATGGGCATCGCTCCTACCAGAGCAGCTGCAAGACAGCTCGTTTCCCACGCTCACATTACCCTCAACGGTAAAGTCTGCAACATCCCATCTGCAATCGTTAAGCCAGGTGACATCGTAGCCGTCAGAGAGCGTTCAAAGAGCCTTGAGGTGATCACTAACAGTGTCGCTTCCGCAGCTCACTATTCTTGGATCGAGTTTGACGCAAAGACCCTTACAGGTAAATACATCAACACTCCGGTAAGAACAGAGATTCCAGAGACAATTGATGAGCAGCTCATCGTCGAGTTGTACTCTAAATAGTCATTAACACCTTAAATAGAAACGAATATGGCAATCTTAGCATTTCAGAAACCAGACAAAGTCATTATGCTTGAAGGAACTGATACGGTAGGCCGTTTCGAGTTCAGACCATTGGAGCCTGGATACGGACAGACTATCGGAAACGCCCTTCGTCGCATCCTGCTGTCTTCTCTGGAAGGTTTTGCTATCACTTCAATCAAGATTTCCGGTGTGGATCAGGAGTTCGCTCCTATCCCCGGTGTGATTGAGGGAATGCAGGACATCATCCTCAACCTTAAACAGGTCAGATTCAAGAGAATGGTGGAGACTGTAGATTCAGAGGTAGCAAACATTGTGATCAGTGGTAAGCAGGAGTTTACCGCAGAGGATATTTCCAAAGGATTGTCTTCTTTCAAGGTGTTGAACCCTGAACTTCACATCTGTACTCTTGAACCAGCCGTCAAGTTGGAGATCACTCTCACGATCGGCAAGGGACGTGGTTTCGTTCCAGCTGATGAGAGCAGAGATGAGAACACACCGATCGGAACCATTCCGATCGATGCCATCTATACTCCGATCAAGAACGTCAACTGGACTGTAGAGAACTGGCGTGTAGAGCAGAAGACCGACTACGAAAAGCTCAACCTGGAAATCGTGACTGACGGATCGATCACTCCTAACGTAGCTCTTCAGGAGGCTGCAAACATTCTCATCTACCACTTCAAGCTCTTCACTGACGACAAGAAACTTTCTCTTGAAAGTGCAGTAGAGGCTGATTCCAAGGAATTGGATGAGGAGTCATTGCATATGAGACACCTGCTTCTGACCAAACTTTCCGACATGGGTCTGTCCGTAAGGGCATACAACTGTCTGAAAGCTGCGGAAATCGATACATTCGCTGACCTCGTTTCCTACTCAAGGTCTGAGTTGATGAAATTCAGAAACTTCGGTAGAAAGTCATTGAACGAGATCGATCTCCTGATCGAGGAACACAAACTCTCATTCGGAATGGATGTTACAAAGTATAATATTGAACCTAAGAAAAAGACAGTATAGTTATGAGGCACAATAAAGCATTTAATCACCTTGGCCGCAAGAGTGGTCACCGTAAAGCTCTCCTCGCTAACTTGGCTAACGCTCTTATCCTCCACAAGAGAATCGAGACTACGACAGCTAAGGCTAAAGCTTTGAAAGTTTACATTGAACCGCTTATCACCAAGTCCAAGGACGATTCAACTAACTCCCGTCGTGTTGTTTTCAGCTACCTGAAGAACAAAGAGGCTGTTACCGAGTTGTTCCGTACTATCGCTCCTAAAATCGCTGATCGTCCAGGTGGATACACTCGCGTGTTGAAGACTGGCTTCAGACAGGGTGATGGCGCAGAGATGGCACTCATCGAGCTCGTTGACTTCAACGAGGCAGCTCTCGCTTCCGCTCCTAAGGAGAAGAAGGCAACTACTCGCCGTAGCCGTGCTAAGAAAGCAGCTGAAGCTCCTGCAGAGGAGGCTCCGGCAGCAGAGGCACCTGCAGCAGACGCAGAGTAATTTCCTGCAAAGGATTTTCCGGATTTTCCGGAATAGGATAATGGACCGGGTCAGATTTCTGATCCGGTTTTTTTCGTATAGTTTTTCAGATAAGCCCTCTATTTTTCAAGAATTTGCGTAAATTCGCACAATCAAAATTTAATTCGTATCAGCTATGAAACAAGACATGATTGTCATCCTGGATCTGGGTAGCCATGAGAATACTGTGGTAGCCAGAGCCATCCGCGCATTGGGCGTTTACAGTGAAATTTACCCGCATGACATCACCGCCGCTGAACTGAAGGCACTGCCGAACGTGAAAGGCGTCATCATCAACGGAGGTCCGAACAACATCATTGACGGTGTTGCCATCGATGTCCGTCCTGAAATCTACGAGGCAGGTTTCCCGGTCATTGCAGCAGGTCATGACAAGGCACTCTGCGGAACGAAACTTCCGGAGTTCGGTGCAGATGAGGAGGCAATCAAGGAAGCAGTCAGATCATTCGTCTTCGATACCTGCAAGGCAGAGGCTAACTGGAACATGAAGAACTTCGTGAACGACCAGGTCGAACTGATCAGACGTCAGGTCGGTGACAAGAAAGTCCTGCTGGCCCTTTCCGGCGGTGTTGACAGCTCCGTCGTTGCCGCTCTCTTGCTCAAAGCGATCGGAAACAACCTCTACTGCGTGCATGTGAACCATGGTCTCATGCGTAAAGGAGAGTCCGAGGCTGTAGTGGATGTCTTCCGTCATCAGCTCAGCGCCAACCTCATCTATGTGGACGCTACAGACCGTTTTCTCAGCAAACTGGAGAACGTAGCGGATCCTGAGCAGAAACGTAAGATCATCGGCGGCGAGTTCATCCGAGTTTTCGAGGAAGAGGCCCGCAAGCTCGATGGCATCGAATTCCTCGGCCAGGGCACCATTTACCCGGATATCGTTGAAAGCGGTACGAAAACAGCGAAATGTGTCAAATCCCACCATAATGTAGGTGGCCTTCCGGAAGATCTCCAGTTCGAGCTCGTGGAGCCGCTCCGTCAGCTTTTCAAAGACGAAGTGCGCGCCTGCGGTCTGGAACTCGGCCTTCCGTATGAAATGGTCTTCCGTCAGCCGTTCCCAGGACCTGGACTCGGTGTCCGTTGCCTTGGAGCGATCACCCGTGACCGTCTCGAAGCCCTTCGTGAGTCCGATGCCATCCTGCGTGAAGAATTCCAGGCGGCCGGTCTGGACAAGACGGTATGGCAGTACTTCACCATTGTTCCTGACTTCAAGTCTGTCGGCGTGCGCGACAATGCCCGTTCCTACGACTGGCCGGTAATCATCCGCGCGGTCAATACCGTCGATGCGATGACGGCTACCGTAGAACAGCTCGAATGGCCGGTGCTCATGAAAATCACCGACAGGATCCTCAAGGAAGTTCCGAACGTGAACCGTGTCTGCTATGACCTCTCTCCGAAGCCATCCGCAACCATCGAGTGGGAATAAGTTCAATTGATCTTAAATTCAGACCAATGGAAACAGTAGAGATCGTATTCAGCAAGATGAAGGAGCTGGATGCTCCTGTCAATGCTACGACGCTTGCAAAGGAAACTGGACTGGACAAGAAAGAAGTGGACAAGGCGATGGCCGTCCTCAAGAAAGAAGAGAAGATCTTCTCACCGGTCCGGTGCAAATGGCAGGCAAAATAATTTTTTATGTATCATTCAAATAAAGGCTTACAATTATGGAATTGAAAGGTTCAAAGACAGAAGCTAATCTTCAGGCTGCATTCGCCGGAGAATCTCAGGCAAGAAACAAGTATACTTATTACGCTGCAAAAGCAAAGAAGGACGGTTTTGTACAGATCGCAAATCTGTTCGAGGAAACCGCTAACAACGAGAAGGAGCACGCAAAGATCTGGTTCAAGCTCCTCCACAACGGCGAGATCCCTACCACCGAGGAAAATCTTCTCGATGCAGCTGAAGGCGAGTACTATGAGTGGACTGACATGTATGCTGAGTTCGCAGCTACAGCCAGAGAGGAAGGGTTCAAGGATATCGCAGCCCTCTTCGAGAAAGTAGGTGCTATCGAGAAAGAGCACGAAGCACGTTACCGCAGACTGCTCCAGAACGTGAAAGACGGAATCGTCTTCTCCAGAGATCAGGAAATGATCTGGGAGTGCTCCAACTGCGGTCACATCGTAGTCGGCAAGAAGGCTCCGGAAATCTGCCCGGTCTGCAAGCATCCTAAGAGCTTCTTCATGATCCGTGCAACGAACTACTAGTAGTCGTTCACCCTCGTGAAATAATCAGAAAGCCTCGTTACAAGCGATTGTAACGAGGCTTTTGTGCTCCGGACGGGATCTGTCGTCCATTCATGAAATATCAATGAGTAAGATATACTCTCCAACTCCCATCTTGAGTCCCTTTTTCAACATACCTTTTCTCCAGCAAATGATTCAGCAGTTTCTGGATCGCAGCTATGCTGATGCCGGTTATTTCCTTCATATCCAGAAGTGTCAATACGGGTTGGGAACGCATAGCATTCAATATTTTCGTATAGTTAGGTGAACGGAAAGAAATCTTTTCTCCATCATACCACCAGACATTTTCATTTTTCTCACTTACAAACAGAACATCCTGATAGACTTCTGTAGCGACCAAATCGTTGAAATACTTCAGGAACGGACGGATATCCTTGATTCCAGCGTGAGCTCCATCGCTTGGAACAGGACCGATTTCCAGGTCTGTCTGGTGCAAAGCCTCTATATATTCATTCTTCTTACGACTTCGGATTACTATCATCGGGTAATCATGGCGAGCGAGAATGAAATTCACCATCAGTCGCGCGATACGCCCGTTTCCGTCTTCAAATGGGTGGATGCGAATATATCTGTAATGAAACAATGCAGCCAGTTCTACTGGTGACAATTTTCCTGATTTTTCAGCTTCATTGTACCATTCCACAAGATCAGCCATCAGCGCAGGTGTCTCTTCAGGTGATGCATAATCAAATCTGTTCCCATATCTCGTAATGACACTGTTAGGTCTGGTCTTATACAGCCCTGCATGAATCACATACTGTGTCTGTACACCGTTTGGTAAATCACGATAGACCGTATAATCGTCGCGTAACAATGTCTTGTGAAGGTTACGTATGAAATTCTGGGTCAATGGTATGTCTTTTAAAGCTGCTGCATCTTTCATCATGCAAAGCCCCAGGTTACTGGCAGCCATCTCGTGTACATCATGAAGGTCAGCTTCCCCGATGACCTTGCCGAAAAGCAGAAGGATTTCAGTCTGGCCATAGGTTAGTGTATTTCCTTCAATATGGTTGCTGTTATAGTTGAAATCCACCGTAAAACGACGGCTCAATCTGTCCTTGTCCTTTTCAGACAAAGGCTGCAGAGCGCACCATGCATCGATGGCTTTCTTCAGAGTCAAATACCTCATATTCTCTATTTTTCAACAAAAATAGCAAAATATCTTTAATATGGTTGTAG
>RCNI01000057.1_pt1 | contig 122559 bp, 101 predicted proteins | sample 2041151 | NCBI WGS metagenome assembly RCNI01 (sample SAMN09708214, study PRJNA481090) | feces metagenome | isolation source: feces | place: Antarctica: Albino Rookery
CCGGAGGTTTCCGATAGCAACAAAATGGAGTGTATGGAAAATCCATACACTCCATTTAACATAATCTGATAAATTGAAATCTGGCACTTCTATCGTATATTTGCATTGATTTCTTTTACAATTTCTACCACTTTTATATATCCGTCTACCAGCATCTCACAAACAGATTGCTCACTCATGTTATTGGGATCATTTTGCCAATAAAGCTCTGCAAGCTGGGTGTTTTCTTCTTTGACTAATTTCCCTTCAAAGCATTTTGTCGCATCGCCTATAAAGCAGTTTCCTTCTATCTTTAACTTTACAATATGATACGTGGGTCTGCCTATATCAGCAAAAAAATCCGCCCATCGTTCTGCTTCTTCAAATGTTTTTGAGACATACAGACATCCCATTCTAGAGGGGTATTGCGGGTATTTTTCTTGTCTAACCTCTTCTAATGCCAATTCCCTTAATGCAACTGATGTATGATGTTCTAATGTTTTATCATCATATTGAGACGGATGAGAATATATATCATTCACAGCATCTATTTTATCATATACTCTTTGGTATACTCCGCTATGATGCTCTTGATCAAATATAATTTCTTGCCCTACATACATCGGTCTATCTGTAACGACATGATAGGCATACATTTCCTTTACCACCTCAATCAATTTTGATATAATGCTTTGACATAAGTATAACACAGACCAGAACCTAAAACAATGCAATCAGCAGGATGGGACTCCTAAAACCATTTTTTGAAAAGTATCTTTATGTGGCGTACACAAAAGTGCATCTTCTTTTTTGGCACCCATAGTAGGAATCGACCGACAGCTGCGCTCCGCTTGCTGTCTACCCGCTCGACGACCCAAAGGCTTCGCCTTTCGGTACCCGTCTCTCGTTGCGTGCTGAAAAAGATGCACTGCATCTTTTTCTTAACGCCCGCACCCTTCACAGGTTCGATTCCACAGGCTTCAAATAAAAAAAGGAGATACACAAAAGTGCATCTCCTTTTTTGGCACCCATAGTAGGAATCGAACCTACAACCAGCCCTTAGGAGGGGCTTATTATATCCATTTAACTATATGGGCGTATAAACTATTTCTTTGTAAAAGGGGCTTATTATTACGAGCTTGCGAGTAACAAGGTTCTGCCGCCTGCGGCAGGTTCTTATATCCATTTAACTATATGGGCAAACGAAAAGCACGCTCAAAAAGCGTGCCTTTATTTTAGTCTTTTTTTGCCGTCTTGTCAACCGCTTTGCAGAGGTCTGTGAGGGGGCAATTTTCGCAGTTTGGATTTTTCTTGAGGCAAATATCCTTGCAAAGCCGCACCAGCAAGCCGTGGTATTCGCCATAATAAGCTGTATCTTTTGGGAGCACCTCGGTAAACACATTGGCTACAGCATCATAGTCCATAGAAAGATAGGCTTCTTCGCCAAACATACGGGACATTACGCGGCGGGTATAGGCATCGACAATGAAAACAGGTCTGTCCATAGCGTAAAGCAGAATGGAATCCGCCGTCTCCTTGCCCACGCCTTTTTGGGCAAGCCACAGGCGACGCAATTCTTCGGTGGAATACGCTTCATAATCCGCTTTATTTGTGCCGTTCTCCTTGCAGAACGCGGCAAGCGCTTTTAAATACTTTGCCTTTTGGTGAAAATAGCCGCTCGGGCGAATCGCTTCTTCCAGTTTCTCCTGCGGCAAAGCTAAAAGGCTGTCGGGCGATAGATTTCCTTTCAAATTCGCAATGGATTTTTCCACCGCCGCCCACGTGGTATTTTGCGTTAAAATTGCGCCGACTTCCATTTCGAAGGCAGAGTCCGCTTCCCACCAATGCTGAGGCCCGAATGCCGCAAAGAGCAGATTATAAATGGTTTCGAGCTGTGCTTTTCTTTTCTGCATGCGCATTTTGGCTCCTTTTCCACGAATTTTCTTCTGTTAGTGTAACACAGCCCAAAGAGCCCGTCAAGAAAAAGCCCTCCTATGCTTTTGCCGTTTTTGCGCGAAAAAGGATTTTCAAAAATATAGAAAGAAAACGCAAATTTTCGTTGACAGACAGGGCATAATTTGATATAATAACAATCACCGTATGGAGAGATACCGAAGTGGTTATAACGGAACGGTCTTGAAAACCGTCGTACGGCAACGTACCGTGGGTTCGAATCCCACTCTCTCCGCCAGAGAGTGTTAAAGATAGAACCTATCTTTTCCATATAAAACAACTAAATAAACTAGATAAGTTACCAAATGCAGAAGTACTCAAGTTGGTGACGAGGCGCCCCTGCTAAGGGCGTAGGTCGGGTAACCGGCGCGAGAGTTCGAGTCTCTCCTTCTGCGCCAAATAAAGGATACACTTTTTTGTGTGTCCTTTATTTTTTTGCTTTATTGATTTTCCAGAGACTCGAACTCGATTCGTCCATCTCCCGGCGGTTTGCCGTTAGGCAGAGCCGGGAGGGACATACAATTGAATTTGCGAAGCAAACGGCAAGGTGAAACCTTGCCGAGTCTCTCCTTCTGCGCCAAATAAAGGATACACTTTTTCGTGTGTCCTTTATTTTTTTACTTTATTGATTTTCCAGAGACTCGAACTCGGTTCGTCCATCTCCCGGCGGTTTGCCGTTAGGCAGAGCCGGGAGGGACATACAATCCATTTTGCGAAGCAAACGGCAAGGTGAAACCTTGCCGAGTCTCTCCTTCTGCGCCAAATAAAGCACATACTTTTTTGTATGTGCTTTATTTTTTTATATCTGCAAATTTTAAAGAGACTCGAACTCGATTCGTCCATCTTCCGGCGGTTTGCCGTTAGGCAGAGCAAACGATGTTTGTACACGACGGGCGCATAAAAATCTTTAAAAAATGAAAAATGAATTGAAAAGCAAGAAGAATTATGTTACCATATCACTGTTAGTTAGCTATAGCTAACTTTTGCCGACTTATTTTGTAATTATCCTACGCAGGAGGTATAAAGCGTGCTGTTTTTTGTTAAAACTGTTTGTCTATGCTTGGTTTTTTGGGGATTTTGTTATCTCGGAACCGGTACAGATGAAAAAAATCTAAAAGGGCTTTCTGCCTATCCGGATGTCATTCAAAAGCGTGTGAAAGCCGACCCCGTATTAGGGCCGAAAGTCAAAAGTGTTTCTCCCTTTTTGAGCTTCCTTTCCAACTTAGTGCTTTACACTGTTCTTTTACTTGTTTTGTGCTTCTTTGACCGGAAAGAGGGCTTTCTTCCAAACTTTTGGAACGTTCTGATTTTAGGCGAAGTCTTAAATCTTTTTGACTTTTTGGTAATTGATATGCTGTGGTGGCGTCATACCAAGCGTGTACGCTTCACCGGCACTGAAAATCAGCCGGAACTATATCAAAATCCCAAAAACCATTTTATCTCCTTTTTAAAGGGTGTTTTGATGTTTTTCTTTGCGGCTCTCCTTGTCGCCTTGGTGCTTTCTCTGTTTTAAAATTATAATTGTTCTACATAAAACTGCCTCCCTACACAGAATAGGGAGGCAGTTTTTATGATGCATCTTATGCGTTATCCTCTATTTCAATCGTAAAGTTTTCCCGATATTTCTCATAGCTCCAATCCTGCGGCAGTTCATTTGCAGCATAGGCATGCAGGGAATAGTGATGTAAAGGAATGGGCAGCTTCTGTCGCAGAAATTCGATAGAAGTAGATAAAATTTCCGGACCGTTATACTGCCGACGCCAAAGCGTTACAGAAAGATAGGCACGGCAGTTTGTGCCCTGCTTCGGGAAAGCAAATTCCGCATAATATTGAGTTCCTACTCCGTTTTCATAATCTCCGTTGGCAAACGGTGCACAGCAATATCGTTTCCCATTCACATCTGCCGCCGCTGTAAAACAAAGTGCATCCGCACTGGGTTTACCGTCCTTTTCCGGTGCAGACCAATCCACGAAAGCATCATCCGTCGCTCTCGAGAGCAAGAGTGCATTTCTGTAAGGCGCTGTGCGGTTTTCAAATCCGCTGTAGCAGTAAAGCACACGGATTTTCGGCACGTGCCCGTTTTCATCATAGAAATAGAAAGCATAAGCCTCTAACGTTACTGCATCCCGCGCTTTGTTTTGTTCTTCTACGGAAAGCTCGTATTTGTTTGGCAGTTGCTCCATGTGCGAAGCACTTGCCAATCGTTCTATTTCCACTTCCGGCAAATCCGCAAGATAGGTTTCCGGCAAGCCCATTTCTTTGAGCTTTTCTGCTGCCGGAAGAATAGCTGTTTCCGCCGCTTCAGGCAACTGCTCCATGTGGGGCTGTCGATAGGTCGCACCGAAAGTCAGTCCCAAGGAAATCACAAGCAGAAAAACGGTTACCGCAGAAAATAAAGTGTACTCTTTTTTCGTGGGTGGATACAATACATCTAGGCTATTTTCGCCCGAGCCTATAATCCGTTCGAAGCGGAAAAAGCTGAGCGCTAAAAAGAGCAAAACGATAACAGAAGTGGTGGGCAGAACAATAAAGGCTATCGATTGAAATTCGCCCGACGGAATTTGAAAAAAGGTTACATACCAAAAAAAGATTTGCAATATGCAAAATGCCAAACCCGAAAGCCATAGATAGGGGCTTCTCTCCCTCTGCGTTCTATAGGTCCATGCCGTCTTTTCCATGCCGTAAAACAAAAATCCGTAAGACAGCAGCAGGAAAAAGCCGACAAGGCCGCCAAAGAGGCTCATTTTCATATAAGTAGAAACCGCTTCCGAGGGCACGAAATAGTGCATCATCGGTCCCCAAACAGCAGCAAGGCAAGCCGAGACTACAAATAAGCCGAAGGAGATTTTCAGGGATTTGTCCAATTCCCGCAAGCGGAACAAGCCAATACCAAAAAGCAAAAGGGATAAAATACGCACCATAAGTCCCAGATAGGGCAAAGACAAATCCACCTGTAAAAAGGAAGACATCATACCAAAGAAAATAAGATACAAACTCTTTTTCCAATAGCTTGCCGGATTTATAGGATACAGCTCGGCAAAGGCATGGCGCAGTTCCTCTTTTTTACCCATGCACTGTACCGCCTTCTGCTCGGCTTCTGCCTCGGAAAAGCCCATGGCTCTGAAGCGCTCGAAATTATCTTCTAAGTGGTCCGAAAGCTCCTCTTCAATCAAGCGCTTTTGCCGGTTACCGCCGACCCATTTAGAAACCTCTTTTACATAATCTTCAAAAGTCTCGCGCATACATTTGCGCCCCCTTTCTAAAGCCTTATGCCTGTGCGATGCCGACCACACGGTTCACCGCGTGCTCGTAGGTTTTCCACTCTTCCTTTTGGGCTTCGAGTTCACGAAGGCCCTTTTGTGTAATTTTATAATATTTGCGTCTGCGCCCGGTTTCTTCGTCGGTTGTCCAGCGTGAAGAGAGCATTTCTTCTTTTTCTAAGCTATGCAAAATAGGGTAAAGCGTGCCCTCATTCATTTGGAACACATCTTCGCTCATCACTTCCACGGTGCGAATGATTTGGTAGCCGTAAAGCTCCTGCTTAGAAAGCACGCTGAGCACCAAAAGCCCTGTGCTACCCTTTGCCAGTTCCTTGCTGATTTTCATAAAACGGCCTCCTTTTCTCTATACCTCGAGTATCTATGCTTAGAATAGCACGGGCGTAGAAGTTTGTCAAGCCCTGTCGCTTTTACGGTTTTTTCTCTTTTCAGTCCCCCGATTTTTTGTTATAATAGTTCGGTACGAATATAACTATTTCACGCAAAAGAAGAAGGCTGATTCATGAAAAAATCTTATCCTTTAGACGGGGTTTCGATGATTTTCCCCGCACTCGGCGGTCATATTTACCGCTTCGGTGTCCTTTTTAAAGAGCCTATTGATGTGCCGATTTTAAAAGATGCCCTGCAATTTGTAGCCCCCTATTTTCCGATTATCTTCACCCATTTAGAAAAGACCTTTACGGGCTATGTACACGTGCCGGCAACCGATTTAGACATGATTACCTATGGGGATTATCCGTTGACTGCGCCACCCCTTACTGACACGCAAAAACCTTCGATTCGAATTTACGTTAAGGGCAAAAAGCTCTCTTTGGATTTCTTCCACGGCAATGCGGACGGCAACATGGCAACACGTTTCATCACGGCGCTTTTAGAAAGTTATGCCGCGATGCTCGAGCACACTGCCCTGCCGACCCTTTATCCGCCAGAGCCAAGCACCTTAAAGGACCCTTACATTCTCTATGCGCGAAAGGCGAAAGGCTCTTCTTTGCTTGAAAAGAAGTCTTACCTTCTGCATTTGGAAAAGCGTCGCCGAGACTATGTGCGTTTTTCCTGCTTTTCGCTCGACATTGGGACTTTAAAAGCCTATACCAAAGCCAAAGGGCACAGCATTAATGATTTTCTTTGTGCCGCGCTCTATACCGCGATTTATAAGGGCACGGACGCCAAAGCTTCCCCCTACCCGATTACCATTTCCGCACCGATTGATTTGCGCCCGTTTTATCATTGTGATTCCCAGCGCAACTTTGCTTATTTCACCAACGTGCGTTTAGGCAAGGAAAACGGCGGAGATTTAGAGCGCGCCATGGAGGATTTCCACAAGCAGATGCAAAAGGGTACCGACCCCGACACGGTAAATGCCGGTGTGGCAGGTGTAAAATCCCTTTCGACCCAGCCGATTGTAAAATACGCGCCGCGCGCCTTAAAGGATGCGATTATTCGTGCTGTTTACGATAAGATTGCGAACGGCGGCATCACAACCACGCTTTCGAACCTCGGCTATAAAAAATTAAGCCCTGTGGCAAGCAAATATGTACAGCGTTTAGAGGGCTATCTCGGGGTACAACCGGGCAAACTCAATGCGATTGGCATCGGCTCGGGCAACACCGTTTCCCTTTGCCTTTCCGTTGCCTCTCCCGACCATTCCGTTGAAGAACAGCTGAAAGCTCTTTTCCAATCCTGTGGCATTGCTTTTCAGTATGAAGAAACCGAATATAACGCCTAAAAACGAAACCGCCGACCGAAAGGTCAGCGGTTTTTCTTTAATCAAAATAGCCCTTATACTGAATGTTTCTTGTGCTTTTGGGGAAAAGATGATGATATAAATCCACGAAGTAATCATCCGTCATGCTCGCGATATAATCCACAACGATTTGGTTCTGCTCGTTCTCCTCGTAGGGCATCGGTCTTTTATAATGCGCACGGTTGACATAGGCAATATGTTGGGTGAAAATCGGGGAATCTTTTTTGCCGTTTTTGAGGTCGGAAAGCAGTTTATTATAGGTTTCCTCCATCATGGGCTGAATCGTTTCCTCGTAGATTTTCTGCACCTTGTCATTTTTATAAATGCGCGCATAATTTTCGGTTTTCGCCTTTTGGAGTGCCTCAAAATGCTCCGCATCCATTTGAATATAGTTTTTGCCGTAGCTGTTTTCGATGATATTCACAATCAAATTATTGATGATTTCCGCATTGTATTTACCGATGGTACTGTCTTCAAACTCCTGTGACGAACAGATTTTTGCAAGCTGTGCATCCTGTCTGTCCTTGCCGAGATAAGCGATAATATCGGAAATACGCATCACACAGCCCTCGAGCGTGCACGGCACTAATTTTTTATAGCCGTCCTTTTCTTTGTAGCAGCTTTCCATTTGACTGTCGAAATCGGCAAAATCCGTAAGCGGCTTCGGATGATATTCCGAAAGCTCCATTTCGCCGTCATGCGCTGCAATGCCGTTTAAGGTTTCTAAGCTGATGTTATACGGAAAGACACCGTCCAGCACGCGCACGGAATGGATATTATGGCGAAAATGTCTGCCCGCATGCTCCATAAAAAGCGCATCTAAGAAGGCTTCGCCTGCATGACCGAACGGCGTATGCCCGATGTCATGTCCTAAAGCAATGGCTTCGATTAAATCCAGATTGAGATTCAGCACACTGCCGATGGTGCGCGCAATACGAGAAACGAGCTGTACGTGCAGACCGCGACGGGAAATATCGTCATTTTTATAAAACGAGAACACCTGCGTTTTATCGGCATAGCGGTTGTAATAGGGGCAGTTGATGATTTTATCAATATCTCTGACGAATGGCGGACGGATGAGTGTCGCTTTGTCGCGTTCGGTATTTCTGCGGTGCACATCCGTATTGGAAAACGCCACCTGCGGCAAAGTTCCGTTTTTTCTGTCCGCTTCGATACGCTGTGTCACTTCGGTCGATAATTTTTCGTAATTTAAACCCATGCTCTGCTCCTTTAAAAATAGCGCTAAAAGAAAAATCTTTCAGCGCTATTGTAGCATATTTTTAAACAAACCTCAAGAAAAGGCTTCTAAGGATGGAAGCTCCTCGAGCGAAACACTGCGCTCGTCGGCATAAACGGCCTTGAGTTCTTCCTCTTTCGTGCATTTTTCGCTGTAGGTAGGGCTTAGAGCGGCATTTTCCCCGTCCTTGTCTTTCTCATAAACACAAACGAATTCCCGACACCAGGTGCAATAGAAAAGCCAACGGGCATCGGCGGCAAACGCCGTTTCGATTTCGGGCACAAAATCATTCTCGGTCATGGCAATCATTTTATTTTGAGAGGTTTTTTGATTAACCGTAAACCGCTTCACATTGCCCTTATCGCGCTCGTAGTATTTTCGCTCATTGTAATCATAATAGGGGTCATCGCCAATGATGTCGCATTTATCATCCCCCACATACCACTTTGGATTTTGTGCGTTATAAACCCAAATGAGGTTATTTAAACCATGCACGTTGACCATACGGTCATATAAAAGATTCCAAAGCTCTTTGTAGCTTTCCGCACCGGCGGCACCCCACCAGAACCAGCCACCGGAGGCTTCATGCAGTGGACGCCAAAGGACGGGCACACCCGCCTCCTGTAATTTTTTAAATTCCTCGCTGAGAATATCTATATCCTTGATAAGTCCCTGATACAAGTCGGAATTTTTATCGGCAAGGGCTTTTTTGAGGTCAAAATCGGTATAGTCGGTATAAAACTCTCGATATTTCCCGTCCATGTTATCGACCTTCCAGTGCCAGCATATGGTCACAATACCACCTGCCTTATGCCACTCTATCGCCTGTTCAATCGAGGAACAGCGTGCACCACATTCTATGCCGGACATATCGAGGCCCAAAACGGCGGGATATTCGCCCGTCACCTTGTGCACCGCCTCCAGCTCATAGGCTTTAAACACTGTGGAAGGACTGTTTTCCTCTTCGGGATGCACGCGGAATTTGGGAAGCGCATAGTTATCGTATTCATTGATATACTGCCCCGTGAGCATCTTTTTGCCGTAGATACTTTTAAGATACGCCATTAGGGCTTTGGCTTCGGGTGTGGCATTCGGATTGATAAGCTCTCCTGTGGCTTTACTGTAATCCATATGGCGTACTTTTTTAGGATGCTGTACATGATAAACCACCGTCCCTGTAACACCACCGACCAAAAGTACAGCCGCAAGCAAGGCGGATAAAATTTGTTTGGTTTTCTTTTTCATAAAAATCTCTCCTAAACAAAAAAGGCTTACCTGCAAAGTTTGCGGTAAGCCTTTCTTTTTATTCCCCTACCGTAAACGTGGTGGAAAGAAAATCTGTGCTTTTAAGCCCGAAGGAGTTCACAGCGTAAACACGCAGGGTGTAGCTGCCGGGCGCCATATCTCTTAAAACGTTCTGTTCTAAATAGTCTAAGTTACTACCTAAAATATAGTTCTGTGCGAAGAAGCGTACCGGAATCACCTTGCCGTTGGCATCTTCTACCTCATAGAAATAATATTTCGTCGGTGTTTTCTGGTCAGCGGCGGCAAATGTTACGGTTACATTTTTACCAACAGGCTCTGCCTTAATATACTTCGTCGGGAAGGTGTTGGCTTCGCCCTTGCCGAGTTTTTCCGAAGTACGGGTAAAGCTTTCTTTGGTAAACGCATCCATTTCGAAGGTTTCGCCGAAAGGCAGCTCGGTATCGAAATTCAATTTCTGCAAGGTGAAGCGGTTGGCTTTTACATCGACATCGAGCATCATGCCGTTGTTTACATGATCTCGATTCGGCACGTCATCGCTTTTGAAAATACCGATTTTTTCGGGATGAATCAAATAGTCTCTGTTCTTTAAAACATCCTTTGTACCGTCTACAAGCTCCGCTTCGGTCAGACCGTAAAACTTGCTGTCTTCGCTTTCCAAATCCACCCAGTCGAAATCGAAATAGCTAGATGTACCTGTATTCACCATAGTGAAATCTTTTTGCATGATGCTTCTTTCATCGCTGAGGCAGTAATGGGAATGGCTTGTGAAAACAACTGCCTGCGGATACTGCTTTAAGATTGCATAGATTTCCTCATACTGCGGCGTTGCCCAGTGACCGCCGGCAATCGTAGCATCCACCGGCATATGGAGAAATACAAAAATCGGTTTTTCGGGATCAGCTTTTGCCGAAATTTCGAGCTGTTCCTTTAAGAAAGCGATTCTTTTGGGATTGTATGTGCCGTCTGCGGGAACGCCGAGTTCTTTTGCGAGTTCTTCGTCGCCCTTTTCAAGACGGGAATTGGAAATGGAAATAAAGCTGTAGCCATTGACTACGGTTCTGGCGTTTAACGGAAGCCCCGTCGCTTTATAGTATGTATATTCCTGATTGCCGCCGTAAAATTCATGGTTGCCCATGGGGAAAATAATATGGGGCATATCCGCTCTGTCTTCGCCGAATACATAATCCAAAATCTTGTTGTAGGCACTGTAGGCGGCATAATCGCCTGTAGCGTTGACAACGTCACCGTTGAGCACAATCATATCGACATCCTGCGCCTTGAAATATTTCATGGCGCGCACAAGGTGGGAAAGGCCGCCCGTTACGGTCATATAGTCCCAGCCGTAGAGGTGTTTTTCCTCCTGCGGCAGCTGGCAGTCAGAAATGATGCCGACCTTGATTTTGTCGGGGGATTTTGCCTTGACTTCTTCTGTGACATATTGTGCTTTTTTCGGTGCTGTGGTAAAATGTACCGCCAGCACACCGCCGACAGCGATGACGGCAACTAGCGCTACCGAAATTACCGCCAAAACGGTTTTCTTTTTCTTGTTCATTCCGAATTCTCCTTTATATAAATCTTTTTATTACGGTAAAACACAGGGTTTTATGCACTTAGTTTCTGCCGAATTTTCCACAAAAATGCCTGCCGCTTCGATGCTTTGTCCGTCACAAAGCGAAAGCGTATATTTGCCTTTTAAATAAACGGTATCGCCGTTTTCATTTATGGCGTAAAAATCTTTTTCGGTAAGCGGCAAAGAAACTTCTGCGGTTTCGCCTTGCTTTAAGAAGAGACGTTTCGCACGAATCAGCTTTTTAACGGGCTGATTTTTTGCATTTTCGGGATAAGAGAGGAACAGCTCCAATACCTCGTAGCCGTCTCGCTCACTCGGATTATGCACATGAATTTTCACTGCTTTTTCCGCTTCGTTATAAGAAAATTCTTTCAAATCGAAATTGCAGTAGCTAAGCCCGTAGCCAAAGGGATATTGCACCGCTCCCTTAAAATAACGGTAGGTGCGGTTTTCCATGCGGTAATCGGTAAAGTCGGGCAAATCCTGTATGCTGTTATAAAAGGTTACAGGTAATTTGCCGCTCGGTGAAGTTTTGCCGAATACGACATTCGCAATCGCCTTGCCGCCTCGCGCGCCCGGATACCAGCACTGTAAAATGGCATTGACACGGTTTTTGTAGGGACGAAAATCAATACAGCCGCCCGAGAAATTTAAAAGCACAATCTTTTTGCCGAGGCCTAAAAGCATTTCAATGATTTCTTTTTGATTTTGCGGCAAATCCAAGGTCTCGCGGTCACCTTGTTTGCCTATGGCTCCGCCGCCGCCTGCAAGTATGCCGCCGGCTTCTTCGCCCTCGCAGGAGGAATCTAGTCCTGTGCAGACAAAAATCACATCTGCCGCCTTGGCTTTTTCTAAAAGCTCGGCCTTTTGGTCTTTGGAAATTTCCTTATAGAGTGAGAAGCCTAACGTATAATCCGTTTCTTTGTTTTCTTCGCGGAAGGCTTCCGGCACCTTGCAGAATTTTTGCGGTTCACCGAAATAATTGCCCAAATAAGCAAGGTCGTTTTCGGCATTGTAGCCGGTGATTAAAATTTTCTGTGCATTCGGCTTCAGCGGTAAAACACCGTCATTTTCGAGCAAAACGAGGCCCTGTTCCGCGACATTCACGGCAAAATCCTCATGCGCCGCCGTGGCATTTTCTGCGGGGGAAATCGCGTGATAGGGGCAAGCTTCATCGAACATGCCGAGTGCACTGCGAATAGAGAACAATCTCGCCGCCGATTTTTGTAGGGTTTCTTTTTGGGTATAGCCCATGGCAACCGACACGGGCAATAAGCTGTATAACACGCCGCATTCGAGGTCACAGCCGGCATTCAGTGCCATGGCCGCACCCTTTGTAGGGGAAAGCGTTGCACGATGTTTAAAAACAACATCCAAAAGTGCGGAGCAGTCGGAAACATAATAGCCCTGAAAGCCCCAGTCGTCGCGCAAAATCGTTTGCATGAGGGTTGGGGAAGCACAGCAGGGCTCGCCATTTAAGCGATTATAAGCACCCATGACGCCGCATACCTTGGCATCCTCCACCGCCGTCTGAAAGGCAGGCAGATAGGTTTCAAACAAATCCTTTTTGGAAACCTGTGCATTAAAGGTGTGTCGTTCGCTTTCGGGACCGCTGTGCACAGCAAAATGCTTCACACAGGCGGCGGTTTTGATATATTTTTCATCCGTACCCTGTAAGCCGCGCACATACGCCGCGCCCAAAAGACCTGTAAGATAGGGGTCCTCGCCGTAGGTTTCGTGTCCTCTGCCCCAGCGCGGATCTCTGAAAATATTAATATTCGGCGACCACATCGTAAGACCCTTATAAATGCCGCAGTCGCCCTTTTTTTGACTTTCGTTATATTTCGCACGCGCTTCGGTGGAAATCACAGAAGCGACCTGCTCCACGGTATCGGCATCGAAGGTTGCCGCCATGGCAATCGCCTGCGGAAAGACCGTGGCAATCCCGGCACGGGCAACGCCGTGTAAGCTTTCATTCCACCAGTTATAGGCTTTAACGCCCAAGCGTTCAATGGATTTGGACGCATGGCGCAGCTGAGAGGCAAGCTCCAAGGTGGAAAGCGTTTTTGCCATGGCTTCGCCCTTTTCGGCATGGTATTTCCTGTATTGTTCCTGCAAGCCCTTTGCGCCCCTTTCCGCTTCGCCGCCCGATTCTTTCTGAAATCCTCTTGACAAACGAAAGCGATATGATTATGATATAATTGTTTCGTGCACGAGCACGTCAACTATCACTATGAATAGTAGCACAAGCAAAATAAAAAGTCAACACCGCAAATTTTTGCGGCATCTCAATAAAAGGAATCCGAAAGGAGTCACTATGGCAATTACAGCACAAAAAATCGCCGAGCTTGCAGGCGTCAGCCGCGGCACGGTCGACAGAGCTTTAAAAAACCGCGAGGGTGTGAACCCCGAAACCAAGGCAAGAATTTTAAAGATTGCCGATGAATACAACTACAAGCCCAATCTCATCGGTAAGGCGCTCGTCTATTCCAAACACCGTATCCCGGTTGCAGTTTGTTTAAACAGCCTCGGCAACCCCTTTTTCGACGAGGTCAAAAAGGGTATTATGGACGCGCAAAAAAGCTATGCCGATTACGGCATCGACATTGAGCTGCAAGAGATGAAAGGCTTTGATGAGGAGGAAATGCTCCAGCGTTTAAGCACTCTCAAAAAAGATGTGCAAAACGTAATTATCACCCCTGTAAGCAGTCCCCGATTCGCCGAAAAAATCAACGAACTCGAGCAAAGCGGCGTGCATGTGATTACGCTTTCGAGTGATGTGCCTGGCTCTGACCGTCTTTCCTATGTGGGCTGTGACTACGAAAAAAGCGGCAAAATTGCCGGACGCTTAACCGGTCTGCTTTCGGGCGGCAAGGCAAAGCTTTGCATCACCACCGGCAGTCTGTCGCACTATGGTCACCGCCAGCGTGTAGACGGTCTTTTGGAGATTGTCAAAGGCTACCCCGACATTGAGCTTGTCGAGATTTTGGAAACCTTTGACGATGATGAAACCGCAAAGCAGAAAACCGCCGCGCTTTTAAAAGAGCACCCCGAGGTGGATTTCATTTATATCACCGCAGGCGGCGTACAGGGTACACTCGAAGCCATTCAGGAAAGTGGAAAAACGCTCAAAGCCTGCTCCTTTGACGACACCCCCGGCACACGCAGAGCTTTGGAAAGCGGCAAACTTTTGGCAACCATTTGTCAAGAACCCTATAAGCAGGGCTACAACGCCGTGAAAAGCATTTTCGACAAGGTTGTGGCACACGAAGAAGTGCCCGCCTTCCAGTATTCTGATTTATATATCAAGGTAGACACCGCGCTTTAAGAAACGGAGTAAACGATGGACGGAAATTTATTAACTTTTTTACAGCACAATCGCAATCTCTGCTATACACATTTTTTATCTGTTTTAAGAAAAGATATTTATAAGCCTCTTTCCTCCCTTTCGGTTGAGGTTTTAAAGTCCAAAGAGCCTATCCCTTTTAAAAATGCAACAGCGCGCCCCTTTTCGCCGATTCAAAAAGGCGAGGCCTGGGGCGGCTTTTTCGACTGTGCATGGTTACGGTGCAAGGGCACTGTACCGCAAAATGTCGATTTAAAATCGGTTGTTTTAAAACTGGATGTCGGCGGTGAGGGCTGTGTTTATACCGAAGCCGCAGGTGCTGTGCAAGGCATTACCAATGTGCTCGGCATGGTAGATTTTTTCCAGAGCACAAGGGGCAAACAGATTGTACCTCTTTTAAAGCTTTTAGAGGGAAACGAAACAGAATTTACCTTTTATATAGACTGCGGCAACAACGGCAAAATGGGCAAGGACAACGGAAATGCGTTATTTAAAACCGCAGAAATCTGTCTTTTAGACCGCGAGGTTTTAGAGCTTTACTATGACTTTTTGGCAGGCTATCAGCTGCTTTCGGCACTACACGATCACGAAAAAGCCGCCGAGGTGAAGTCCATTTTAAAAAGTGGTATGACCGCTTATAAATCCGCAAAAACGGACAAAGTAAGTGCTTCTAAAGCGGCGCTTTCTCCCCTCTTTGACGGCAAGGGCAAGGAAAACTTCACCGTTTATGCCGTCGGTCACGGGCATTTGGATTTGGCATGGCTCTGGCCGGTGAGAGAAACCAAAAGAAAGGCGATTCGCACCTTTTCCAATGCGCTTTATGAAGCCGAAGAAGAGCCGTCTTACGTTTTCAACGGCAGTCAGCCCCAACAGTACGCATTCATTCAAGAGAATGCGCCGGAGCTTTTTGCACGCATTCAAGCGGCAGCCGCAAAGGGCAATATCGAGCCGCAGGGCGGTATGTGGGTTGAGCCCGACACCAACCTTCCCTGCGGAGAAAGTCTCATTCGCCAGTGCATGTACGGCAAGGCGTATTTTAAGAAATATTTCGGCAAGGATGTAAAGACCCTTTGGCTGCCCGACGTGTTCGGCTACACCGCCGCTCTGCCGCAGATTATCAAAAAATGCGGCATGGAAAATTTCATGACCATTAAACTCAGCTGGAATAATATCAACCAGTTCCCCCACCACACCTTCCGCTGGACGGGTCTCGGAGACAGCGAGGTACTCGTGCATATGCCGCCCGAGGGCGATTACAACTCGAACGCCACACCCTATGCCGTTCAAAAGACCTATAACCAGTATAAAGAAAAAGCGGTTTCCGATATAGCGCTCCTTTCCTACGGCATCGGTGACGGCGGCGCAGGTCCGGGCGAATATCATGTACATATGGCCAAACGCTGTGAAACCCTCCGCTATATTCCGAAGGTTAAGCTTTCCTCCTCCGACGCATTTTTTGATGCGCTTTGGCAGCACAAGGACGCCTATCCGGAGTATAAGGGCGAATTGTATTTAGAAAAGCATCAGGGCACCTACACCACGCAGGCGAAGGTGAAAAAGAACAACCGCCGCTCGGAAGCGCTCCTGCACTTTGCCGAATGGGTTTGCGCCATGGCTTCTCTGCGTGGCAAGGACTACCCGAAAGAGGCGCTCGACAGAATTTGGAAAGAAATTCTTCTTTACCAGTTCCACGACATCCTCCCCGGTTCTTCTATCCAGCGGGTTTATGACGAATGTAACGCACGCTACGCGATTTTGCAGACGGAGCTTGAAGCCCTCATCGGCGATGCACTTTCCTATTTACAAAACGGAAAATCCGACCGTCTGTTTGCCGTGAATCCCACGGATTTTGCGCAAAAAGGCTATCTAAAGCAGAACGGCACTTGGTATCGCTACGAGGTTTCGCCCTATGCCGCCGCAGAGCTGCAAGCGACAGAAGCCCCCACAGAATTCCATTTCGACCAAGGGCACATGGAAAACAGCCGTCTGCGTTTAACCTTTAATGAAAAAGGACAAATCACTGCGCTGTTTGATAAAGAAAATCAATACAACTGCGTAGAAAAAGTGATGAATGCCATGCGTATTTATAAGGACCGCTTCGTGCATCCCTATAACGCCTGGGACATTGATATAAACTACACCAAGCACGCCCCCACCGATATGAAGCTTGAATCTGCGGATACCTTCACAGACGGCAATGTGCTGATTCGCGAGCAGAAATTCTCCTATCACCACTCCACGCTCACCCAGCGCATTCTTTTGGAAGAGGGCGCGGATTTTGTCAAAATCGAAAACGAGGTTTCGTGGAACGAGACGCACAAAATGCTCCGTGCGGACTTCTACCCCAAAAACTTTTCCGACAAGGTGCTCTGCGATATTCAGTTCGGCAATATCGAAAGAAGCACCAAAACCGAAACAAAAACCGATTTTGCACAGTTTGAAATTCCAGCGCACAAGTGGGTGGATGTCTATAAAGACGGCTACGGTTTTGCACTTCTCAACGATTGCAAATACGGGCACAGAGTCAAGGACGGCTTAATCAGTCTCAACTGTCTGCGAAGCCCCGTCTACCCCGACAAAACCGCCGATCGTGGCGACCACAAATTCACCTTCTGCCTGTATCCGCATAAGGAAAAGGCTTTAAAGAGCCGCCTTGTTGCCCTCGGCTACGCGCTCAACAATCCCGTAAAAATCGTGTCGGGCGATATAGATTTGCCGCAGATTTTGCACACCGACAAGGAAAATATTATTCTTGAAACCGTGCTCGTGAACGAAAAAGGCAATCTGGCTTTACGCCTTTACGAAAACCGCGGTCAACAAACCGAAGTGACCTTTTCTCTGCCGCTTGACTATAAAGAAATTTTAGAAACCGATATGCGTTTTACAAGCGGGAAAGAAATTAAGGGTAACACACTCGACTTTGCACCGTTTGAAATCAAAACACTGGAGGTTCTGCGATGAAAAAGTGCAGTATTACAGTTATTTCGATTCTACTTGTTTTTCTGCTCGTGTTTTCCGTTTCGGCGGAATATATCGGCACAAACAAAAAGCTTGCTGTGGAGAGACCCTATATGCAAAGCGAAAATCTTGCCTTGCGTTTTTCCTCCAAAGCAACCGACGGCAACCCCCACAGCGTTTTGCGTTTTAAGCAAAAACAAGGCGATTCCGTTCTTTTGGATTTGGGTAAAAGCGAAACATTTAACCATATCATTTTAAAAGAAAAAGGGCTGAACGTGAAACGTTTTGTGCTTTCCGCCTCCGAGGACGGCGAAAACTTTAAAGAGTTTTATAGGGGCGACAAAATTGAATTCCACCGCCTTTGCACTTTCGAGTCCGTGACGGCACGCTATGTAAAGCTGACTGTTTTGGAAAGCGACCTGTGCCCGAAGATTCGCGAAATCGAAATCTACAACGAGCAGCCCGAACCGCGGGAGGATTTCGATGTTTCCGCCTACAGCACCCTACACGGGGAAATTTACAAGGTGATTGATGACGAAACAATTCCCGAAAGCGAAAAGGATGCAAAAATCCAGTCGCTTCTTCAAAAAGATTATTTCAAAACCGTAACCGAATACATTCTCATTGGCTGTATCAGCTTCGATGAAAACGGCGTTGTAGCGCCTATCGGCTGGGACAAAAAGGCGCGCGACGAAGAAAAATATTTCGGCCGCATGATGAAAAATTTGCATGCCGTTTTAGACGGCACCGGTACCAAAATCACCGCCACAATTTTGAATCCGTGGGGCGAGGGTGCCAACGAAAAGATGATGAAAGCCATCACCGAAAACCGTGAGGCACTAATGGAAAACATGATTGCGTTTTGCAACCGCTACGAGATAGACAACATCGACCTCGACTGGGAATTTCCCCTCTCACAGGCAGAATTTGACGCTTACAATCCGTTCCTACAGGACTTCAAAACCAAAATGCAAACGGAAATGTGGAATAAAACGGACGCGAAGCTTTCGATTGCCGTTGCGACATGGGCACTGCGCTACACGCCCGAAACAATCGCCTGCCTCGATGCGGTCAACGTCATGGGCTACGATATTTTAGACCAGGACGGCTACCATTCCAGCTTTTTCAGCAGCTGCGTGCAAGCGGCAAACTACATTGAGCACGAGGGCTTCCCGAAAGAGAAAATCCGCATCGGCTTCCCGTTTTACGGCACCTATATTCACAAGAACATGGAGCAGTACGGCTATAACACCGTTCCGCAAGCCGAAATAGACCGCTTTGAAAATCTCTACACCCTGCCGCACAATAAAACGAAAGAGGACAGAACCGTTTATTTCAATTCCGCTTCGGTCATTCGCGACAAAACCGCCTATGCCTATTTAAACGGCTATAAGGGCGTGATGATTTTCTCCCTCTATTGCGACATTCCCTACGAGGATAATCTTTCCCTGACCTCGGCAGTCGAAAGCTATGTAAAGGAGGCAACTGCATGAAAAAATTTATAAATTCCGCCTCTGCCTTTTGCCTCGGCGCGGTAATTTCTTTGGTTTTCTTCCTTTTGCCGCCGTTCATGGCGCACACCGCCCTGCCCGACCAGGAGGTTTCCTCGCTTTCTAAAATCCTTTTCGTGCCCCTCTTTTTGATAGGCACTCTTTGGAGCTTTTTATATAAAAAGAAAACGGGAAAAGAAAATCTTCTTTATTTGGGGCTACTTTTCACGGGTGTTTTAACCGTGCTTTTGGCTTTTTTAAATGTCTATCATTTACAAATGGTACTCCCGCTTTTAAAGACCAACTCCATAGAGCTGGTTGTTATGTGGATGGCCCGCGGCTTCGGCGGCCTTTTGGGACTTTTCTTAGGGCTTTCGTTCGGCAGTCTTTTAGAAAAGCAGATTTTGCCTTTTGTATTTTTAGTAATCGGTGCTGTAGTCGTCGTCCTTTTGGGGCTTCTCGCACCGAAAATCCTTCCCTACGAAGCATTCTTTTACAGCATCGGCTTTTTAAGCCTTGGTTTAGAGCTTTTTGCAGTGTGCAGAAAGCCAAATGAAAAGGAGTAATTCTTATGTATTTTGAAAACATCCAGACCATTCCGTTTGAGGGCGTGACCTCGCAAAATCCGTTCAGCTTTAAATTCTATGATGCCAACCGCATCGTCGGCGGCAAGCCCATGGCACAGCAGCTGCGCTTTGCGATGAGCTACTGGCACACACTTTGTGCTGAGGGTGCCGATATGTTCGGTGCCGGCACAATGGATAAAAGCTTCGGCGGCAAAACGCCCCTCGAAATTGCGGAGCACAAGGTCTATGCCGCCTTTGAGATGATGGAAAAGCTCGGTATTCGCTATTTCTGCTTCCATGACCGAGACATTGCGCCCGAGGGTGCTACGCTCCAAGAAACCAACGAAAATTTAGACCATATTGTGCCCATTATCCAAAAGGAAATGGAAAGAACAGGTATTCGCCTGCTTTGGGGCACGGCAAATTGCTTTAACAATCCCCGTTATATGTGCGGCGCAGGCACTTCCCCTAAGGCGGATGTATTCGCCTATGCCGCGGCACAAATTAAAAAAGCGCTCGAAATCACCACGAAGCTCGGCGGCGAGGGCTATGTATTCTGGGGCGGCAGAGAGGGCTATGACACTCTGCTCAACACCGACATGGCACTCGAGCAGGACAACATGGCTTATCTTATGAAAATGGCAGTGGAATACGGCAGAAAAATCGGTTTCAAGGGTGATTTCTACATTGAACCGAAGCCCAAGGAGCCGACCAAGCATCAGTACGATTTTGACGTAGCTACCGTGCTTGCCTTCCTTCGCAAATACGGCTTAGACAAGGATTTCAAAATGAATATTGAAGCGAATCACGCTACGCTTGCCGGTCACACCTTCCAGCATGAGCTTCGTGTGGCACGCGACAACGGCGTATTCGGCTCGATTGATGCCAACCAGGGCGATATGCTTCTCGGCTGGGATACCGACCAGTTCCCGACCAATCTCTATGACACGACCCTTTGCATGCTCGAGGTTTTGAAAGCGGGTGGCTTTACAAAGGGCGGTCTCAATTTCGATGCCAAGGCAAGACGCGCAAGCAACACCTATGAGGATATTTTCCTTTCCTATATCGCAGGCATGGATGCTTTTGCTTTAGGTCTTTTGCTTGCCGAAAAAATTCAAAAAGACGGCAAGCTGGACAACTTTGTAGAAAACCGTTATGCTTCCTATAACAGCGGTATCGGTGCAAAAATCCGAAATCATGAAACCTCCTTTGAGGAGCTGGAAGCGTACACCTTAGCCAACGGTGAGCCCAAGGCAGAAAGCGGCAGACAGGAATATTTAGAAGCGCTTTTGAACCAGTATATCGCTTCTGCGGGGCAGATCTTATGAGTTATTTTTTAGGAATTGACCTCGGCACTTCGGGTGTCAAGGCGGTGCTTTTTTCAGAGGACGGTCAAATCCTTTGCACCGAAAGTGAAAGCTATCCACTCTACCAGCCCCACAACGGCTGGGCAGAGCAGGACCCCCTCGACTGGAAAAACGGCACGTTTGAGGTTTTAAAGCGCATTGCCGCCGCTGTTCCAAAAGAAAAGATTCTCGGTATCGGCGTTTCGGGGCAGATGCACGGACTCGTTGCCTTAGATGCAAACGGCGAGCCGCTTTGTAACAGTCTCATCTGGTGCGACCTGCGCACGAAAGATGCGGTCGAGGAAATCGAAAACACGATAGGCAAAGAGCGTTATCTCGAGCTGACCTTAAATGCGCCGAATACCTCGTTCACGCTGTCTAAGCTTCTTTGGCTTCGACAGCACCGACCCGAAATCTACAGTAAGATTCACAAGGTGCTTTTACCGAAGGATTATATCAACTACTGCTTAACCGGGCAGTTTGCCACCGATGTTTCCGATGCCAGCGGCACAGGCTATTTCGATGTTACCAACCGCACGTGGTCCAAGGAAATTTTAGAGGTCTTCTCGATTCCTGAAAGCATTTTGCCAAAAGTCTTTGAAAGTGCCGAAAAAATCGGCACCGTTTCCCCTGCGGTTGCAAAAAAACTGGGGCTTTCAGCTTCTACGGCTGTCGCGGCAGGCGCAGGCGACCAGGCGGCAGCGGCACTCGGCGGCGGTATTTTAGAAGAAAACACTTCGACCATTTCTCTCGGCTCGAGCGGTGTGGTCTTTACGGCACTGAAAAAGCCGTGTTTTGACCCCTTAGGCAGAACACACACCTTCTGTCACGCCGTGCCAGGCATGTGGCACATGATGGGCGTAACGCAGGCGTGCGGACTTTCCGTCAGCTGGTTTAAAGAGAATTTTGCCAAATCCCTTTCCTTTGCCCAGTTGGAAGAAAAGGCCAAAGAAGAGGACACGACAGAGCTTCTCTATCTCCCCTATTTAATGGGTGAGCGCACGCCGCATCTCGATGCCGACTGCCGCGGGGCTTTTACCGGTCTTTCGGCACAGCACAATGTGTACACCTTATATAAAGCCCTACTCGAGGGGATTTGCTTCAGTTTAAAGGATTGCTTCTCTTTAATCGAGAATACGGGTATTCGGCTTTCTTCGGTGCGCGTCTGCGGCGGCGGAACGAAAAGTCCCTTGTGGCTCTCCCTGCTCGCGGATATTTTAGAGCATCCGCTTCAAACGAGTGAAAGTGCAGAAAGCGGCGCATTGGGCGTTGCTATGCTCGCTTCGGTGGCCTCGGGTGCTTTTCCCTCTGTGCAAACTGCGGCGCATGCGATGCGCCAAGAGCAGAAGCCTATTTTAACAACTCCCACAGAAAGTGCAGAAGAAAAATCCGCACTTTCTGCGCGCTACACCGTTTACAAAGCCTTATACAGAGGCATTAAAACCGCATACAGCGGGAAATAAAGGAAAAAGAGAGAGGAAAAACCATGAAAAAGAAACTTTCTAAGAAAGCAAAAATTGCGATTTCTGTCATTTGTGTTATACTGTTACTTGTTCTTTCTGTTGCCGGCGTTTGGGCAATTCCCGTCAAGGGCGAAGTGAGCACAGACCACTGGCACAGCAAGATGGAATATACCAAGGATTACGCCTTCTCCGTAGAGAAACAACCGGGCAAGGATTTTGAAATTCTCACCTTCTCCGACACACAGCTGAGCGACACGGCAGACTTTTTCGGTTTAATCGGCAACCCTTATGAAACCATGGAAAAACTCGTGGAAGAAAAGAAGCCGGATTTAATCATCGTTATGGGTGACGTCACTTGGATGATGCTCACGAAGGTTTCTGTCAAGCAGTTTGTAAAATTCATGGACGGCTTCGGCATCCCGTGGGCACCGATTATGGGCAATCATGAAGACGAAAAAGAACAGGGCTACCCCTGCTCCGTAGACAAGAACTGGGTAGCAGATGAATTTTTAAAATCCGAACACTGCCTTTTCAAAAAAGGTCCCAACAACATCGGCGGTGTCGGCAACTATGTCATTAATGTTACCGAAAACGGCAAGACGGTAGAAACCCTTGTTCTTATGGATTCTCACGCAGGCAGAGCCTACCCCGAGCTTGGCGGCGAGATTAAATACGATTATATTTACGACAGCCAAATGGACTGGTACAAATGGATTATCGAGGGTGAAAAGAAGTTAAACGGCGGCAAAGCCCCCGAAAGCATGCTGTTTATTCACATTCCGCTTTGCGAATACGATGACGCTTACAACATGTGGGAACAGAGCGGCTTTGATCCGGCTATCGGCTTCGGTGAAAAAAATGAAAGCGTCTGCCCCGGCTATCAAAACTCCGGCATGTTCGATTTAATTAAGGAACTCGGCAGTACAAAATACGTATTCGCCGCACACGACCACGCCAACAACTTCTCCGTACAGTATGAGGGCGTTCAGCTCACCTACACCATGAAAACCGGTGACCGTTGTTCCGGTAAAGAGGAATTAAACGGCGGCACTAGAATTTATATCGGTGACAAAGTAGAAATTGCACACGATTATATTCAAACAGAGAAATAATTACATAAACCCAAGGAGGCACACGATGACCTATTCTTTAAACGGCACATGGACTTTAAAACGTGAAAAGACAAATGACCTTTATGAGGTCTCTGTCCCAAGCGATACCTATACGCAGCTTTTAGAAGCCAAGGTCATTCCCGACCCCTTTTACAGCACCAACGAAAAAGACGTGCAGTGGGTCGGCAGTGAAGATTTCACCTATACACGCACCTTTACTTTAAGCGAAGCAGACCTCAATAAAAGAAAGCTTCTGCTTTCCTGCAAGGCGCTCGATACGCTTTGCAAGGTCTATGTGAATGACACACTCGTCGGCGAAGGCAAAAACGCCTTTTTACAGTATAATTTTGATATTAAATCCGCCGCAAGAGTCGGTGAAAACACCGTCACAATAAAATTTTTAGCGCCCGTTCCCTATGCGGAAAACTTACAAAAGGAAAAGCCGCTCCCCAAGAATAACAACGGCACAGACGGCATCGCTTATCTTCGTAAGCCCGCCTGTCACTTCGGTTGGGACTGGGGTCCGTCGCTTCCGCTTTCGGGCATTACCGACAGCATTGAGATTCTCTCTTTCGACAACCGTTTAGAGGATTTAGAGCTTCGCCAGATTCACGAAAACGGCAAGGTGCGCTTGCAGATAAAGCCCCTTGTAGACGGAGAAGGCGAAGTGCGCGGCAAGGTGATTTGCCCCGACGGCACAGAGCTTCCCTTTGCGGGCGAAAGCGAAATTTTGATTGAAAATCCCGAGCTTTGGTGGACAAAAGAGCTTTCCGGCAAAAAGACCCAGCCGCTCTACACGGTAACGGCTTCTTTGGAAGATTCCGAAATCACCAAGGAAATCGGTCTTCGCACCATTCGCTTAGACCGCAAGGAAGACAAGTTCGGCGGCAATTTCTGCTTCTATCTCAACGATGTGCCGATTTTCGCCAAGGGCGCCAGCTGGATTTTACCCGATTCCTTAATGGGCAGAGTCACAAAGGACACTTACGATTACTACATCGACTCCGCACTCGCGGCAAACTTCAATATGCTCCGCATCTGGGGTGGCGCTTACTACGGCACCGATTATTTCTATGCACAGTGCGACAAAAAAGGTCTCCTTGTTTGGCAGGACTTCATGTTCGCCTGCCTTATGTATCCGTTTTATGAGGATGATTTCAGAGAAAACGTGATGAAAGAGGTGCATTATCAGGTCGCACGCCTGAAGCACCACGCTTCTCTCTGCCTTTGGGCGGGCAACAACGAAATCGAAACCATGTTCTCCTATATGCCCGAAAAGCTTAAAATCGTGCAGTGGTATAAAAAATTCTTCTATGAGATTTTGAAGAACGAAATGGCAGTCCTCGACCCCGACACCCCGTATATCGAGACCTCGCCTATCGGCAAATCCTTCCGCAAGGGCGTTACGGGCGACAGCTACGGCGACACCCACATGTGGAACGTATGGCACGGGCAGAAGCCTTTAAACTACTACCGCAAGCGCATGACGCGCTTCTGCAGTGAATTTGGCTTAGAGTCCCTCCCCTCTGCGGATGCCGTTCGCACCTTTGCCGAGGAAAAGGATATGGGTCTTACCACCGAAGTCTTTAATGCGCACCAAAAATGCCTCTGCGGTAATCGCAAAATGCTCTTTTATCTGCTCGAGAAATTCTACGAGGCCGAGCATTTTAAAGATATGATTTACATGACAGGGCTTATCCAAAAGGAATGTATTGCCGACGCTACCGAGCATTGGCGCAGAAATCGCGGCAGATGCAACGGCTCGCTGTTCTGGCAATATAATGACTGCTGGCAGGCACCGTCTTGGTCGAGTGTGGACTACCTCGGCAAGTGGAAGCCCCTCCAGTATCACGCCCGTCACTTCTTCGAGCCGCTCACCGTTTCGGTTTGTGAATCGAAGAAGGATTATAAAATCTTCTGCATCAATGACTTAAAGGAAGAAAAGAAAGTCTCCGTGCTTTATAAGCTCCAAACCTTAGACGGCAAGGTGCTTTTAGAAAAGAAAATAGAGAAAGCCTTAGCGCCCTGTAGCAGTATTTGCGTAGCGGAGGAAGCTATTTCGGGCGACCTTACGAACCTTGTTTTGTCGGTCAAAATGCTTGAAAACAAAAGAATCGTTTCCGAACGCACCAAGATTTTCGTACCCGACAAGGACTTAAAGCTTCAAAAGGCAAACGTGCAAAAGGAAGTTACCAAAACTGCCGACGGGCTTACCATTCGCCTGCTTTCCCCCGTATTCTGCCGCAGTGTCATGGTCGACATTGAAAACGAGCGTGAGCCGTTCTCCGACAACTATTTCGACCTGTTGCCCGGTGAGGAAAAGGTCATCACCTTAAAGACCCAAAAGCCCTACAGCGCCGATGCGGTTACTATAAAATCTCTTGCAGATATTCCCGTAAAGGCTGACAAACGAAAGGCAAAGCTTTTCCGCTTTAAATTCGCCTTAGAGCCTTTAAATATCGGCAACTGGATTTGGTATTCCGTAAACTAAAAAAACACCCCGTCAAAGGTAAAAGCTTTGGCGGGGTTTCTTGTATTTCGGAAAAATTTATGCTACACTATGAAAAAAATCAAAGCCCATACATACGCGAGCTTTTTTAGAAAGAAGGGTCTTTATGGAACCGCGATTTCAATTATCTTATTCGCTGACCAAAAGAAGCTATAAACAGCTTCTGCGCTCTATGCCGTCACAGACGCTGACCATCGTGTTTTTTATTTTGTTTTCCTCTTATTTTTTGATAAACGGCTTAATCATTTGCCTTGAGCAATTCCACTGGACGGCACTCGTTTTCTTTGCCTTTGCACTTTTGGATTTGATTTTATTCTGTCTATGGAAAAAGGCGCAAAAGCACCTTAGCTATAAAGCTTATGCCGCGCAGTTTTTAGATGCAGACGGCAGTGCCTCTTTAACCTTTACCGACGAGCAGATTTTACTTTCTGCCGGTGAAAACAGCCGCGCCTATGCTTACGCTCAGCTGGAGGAGGCTATAGAATTGCCTGCCTGTTTTCAGCTTATTGTAGACGGAAAGCCGCTTCTTTTGCCGAAAGGCTGTTTCACACAAGAAGCACTTTTAAATTTTCGTCTTTTCCTAATGCCAAAGGTGCATGCCAAGGGCGAACCTACTGCACAAAAAGAACTAAAGTGGCGCCGTATTTTCCTATGCACAGCATTGGTAACAGTTTTCCTCAGTATGTTTCTGCCGCACGCCACCACGCAGACAAACAAAGCGCCGAAAAATCCGGCTTTAGCCTATGCACAGTACTACTATCCACACGATCAAATAACGGTTTTAAAAACACAGCATCTGCCGCAAGGCGAAATCAGCTACATACACAATCAAACGGGCAACATTCTAAGTGCTTATGTTTGGGTGCCCGGCAAACCCGGAGAAATTACGGAAGCCTCTGCTTTTTATTCTGTAGAGACGCTCGCCGAGCAAGCCGAACAGCAACAGAAGCTCCTTCTTTTCTCGATGCTTGGGGAAAAGAAAGACAGTCTCCTCAGCTTCGGTGTGCTCTATGCCGACAGCGCCTTAAAAGCGCAAATTCCCGTGGAAAATTTAGAGACTGTACCCTTCTCGGCAAACGGCAAGGACTATCTTTTGTATTTTGAAAAGCATACGGAGGTTAACGCATGATTAATTTACTATTTCTTTATAAGGATTATCAAATCGCCTATTTCGTCAGCGCCTTTCTGCTGCTGTTTCCCCTTCTTTTCGGTGCAGTATTTACAGGGAATATGTGGCTCGCTCTTTTGGGATTTCTTCTCCTCTTTGCCGATGCGTTTCTTTTTAGAATTCTTGCCAAAAAGCGCTTTCAAAAATACACGGACCTCTACAACAACTGCCAAATTGCAGAATATTTAAAGGCTTCGGAGCAGTTTCTTTCCAAAGCTAAGAATCCGGCATATACAGAATATTTCAAAAATAGCATTTTTGCCGCCTGTATGATGCAGCCGGATTTTGCGCGGGCAGGCCGTGTGCTTACCAGCATGCAGCCCGTTTCACAGAATCCGCAAAATGAAATGGTCTATTACTCGAATCTTTGCGTCTATTTTACCAAAACGCAGAATTTTTCGCAGGCACAAGCGGCCTTAGACGGCCTCAAAGCCATGCTGAATCGCCCGAAGCTTCCCGAGGCGCTTCGCACACTGACTTTGCATCAAATCGAGACCTGCACACAGGCTCTACAGTCGGGGCAAGGCAATTACGACGGTGCGAAGGCTTTTTGGGAAAACGAATTGCTTGGCGCAACAACCACACTCCAAAAGGTTGTCATCCATGCACATTTGCAGGACATCTGCCTGCATGAAAATCTTTTGCCGGAAGCGAAAGAGCACGCGGCGTTTATTCTGCAAAACGGCGGCGACACCTATTTTGTAAAGGATGCAGAGAAAGTCATGCAGATGCCCGACCTCGTCGAAGCAGAACTGCCTGCACAAGAGCCACTAGAAAAGCACAGCGAAGCTGAACCGTTGGAAGTCGCACAGGTGGAAGAACATGAGGCGGAAGCAGACCACGAGGAAAACGTATGAGTCAAGCCACAGTAGAACCCCTTTCCTATCGCGTGGTTCGCTCGAAGCGCAAAACCTTAGCCCTGCACATTACCAAAAGCGGCGAGCTCGAAGTGCGTGCCCCCTATCGCTTCCCTGAAAGCCAAATTGCCCCCTTTGTGGCGGCGCATAGAGATTGGATTCTAAAGCAGTTAAAGCGGCTCTCTGCGCAAAAGGAAGCCCTTGCAGACGTGCCAAAGCTTACGGAGCAGGAGCTGACCGCCCTCAAAGAAAAAGCGAAGCTCTTTTTGCCGCAAAGGGTAGAGTATTTTGCAAAGCGCATGGGCGTAAAGTATGGCAACATCACCATACGATGCCAAAAGACCCGTTGGGGCAGCTGCTCGGGCAAAGGCAACCTTAATTTCAACTGTCTTTTGCTTCTGACGCCCGAAGCGGTTATCGACTATGTGGTGGTACATGAGCTTTGCCACCGCAAGGAAATGAACCATTCCGCCGCCTTTTGGCGCGAGGTAGAAAAGGCCTACCCGAATTATAGAGAAAGCTACCAATGGCTCAAGCGAAACGAGCAAACCATTTTGGCAAGGGTGTTTTCGGAATAAAATAAAAAAAGAAGCCTCCGGATTTACCGGGGGCTTTTTTAGAACTAAAGCTATTAAAAAAGCACCGAAGAAAAATCCTCGGTGCTTTTACTTTAGATTTCGTTATTGTAGTTTTCGACAACCTCCTGCCACTGGGCGTAGTCGGGATTGTCTTTGCGATTTTCTAAAATATCGCCGTAGTATTCGTTCAGATACGCCGCAATATAGGTACTGGTTTTGTAAGCACCCTTACGATTTAAATGGTCACCGTTGTCTCGGAAATCCTGCCGAATATCTAAAACATAGCCTTCGGGTTTCGCATTCATGTCGAGAAAACGAATCCCCTCTTTGTCGGCGATGCTTTGCACGGCATTGTGCTTTGCGTAATTCCAGGAATTGACGTTCGGCAGTTCCAAAAAGAAAACCGTAATCCCGTGTGCCTTGCAAACCTCGAGAAACTCCGAAAGATTTTTTTCGTTTTTTTCCGTAAGTATTGCCGGTGCGGCATGGGCGTCGCCCATATAATTTTCGTCAATATCGGTATTATAAACACGGCTCGAATTGATATAGCCCTTATGCACATCCACACTGCCCGTTCTGTCGGGGATAGTGTAAAAATCACGGGCCTTGATTTCTTTCCAGCGCGCATGATACACAAACGGCGCATAGAGAATATCCGCTTCGTTTGCGGACTTTTCCTCTTCTTCAAACAGGCAGTCCACCTCTAAAATAACCAGAGACGGATTTTGCGTTTTGAGCGTTCGTTTTAACAGCGGCTGAATATTGCCCACCGTTTGACGTGCTCTGCCGGAGGCGTAGGAGGTGTAGCCCTGTTCCTCGAAAATGACCGCCGGTGCAAAGCCCGAATAGACATCGGAATTGCCGTAGACCATAATATCGAGAGAATTTTCGGGTTCTGCCAAAAAGCCCATACCGTTATAATAGAGCGCACCACCCGCATCGTTAATATCCTTGGGCGTAACAATCACGCAAAGATAGGCATAAACCGCGAGGCTCAAAACGAAGCATACAGCATAAATCGCTATTTTTTTGAAGATTTTTTTCATCATTAAAATCCTCCGTAAATGGGATCCGGCGGAAGATAATCTAAGCCGTATGCACCGAAAATCGTAACGAATATAAAGACGGTAAAGCAAATCGCATAGCGCTTATAGGGCGAAAGTGCATTATATCTTTCTTCCATTTCCACATGACAAAGCTTTAAGATTGCGCCTGCAAGCATGACAAGTGTGGAAAGAATCAACATGATAAGGTCGGGAAGCTCGATCGCCGTGAGGAGGGAGAAGTGCTCGCCCGCTCTAAACAGAGAGCCCATCATCGAGAAAAAGGCAGGTACGTTTTCCGCGCGGAAAAGCATCATGCCGATAAGTACCAAAACAAGGGTCTTGAAAATACGAAGCCCTGCGAGCACCTTATTTTCCGGTGCAATCTTTGCCTTTTGCAAGCCTTTTTCGACAAGGGGCGAAAGCAGATTGAAAATCACAATCAAAATGAAGTAATAAAGGCCATAATAAATGTATTTTTCACTGGCACCGTGCCAAAGACCCGTTAAGAACCATACCACAAAAAGGGAAAGGGTCACGGTGAGGAAGTTTGCCGCTTCAAAGGGCATTTTCTCGGTCGCCTTGGCTAAGACCTTAGAAGTGGAAATCGGGTAAAACACATATTCTCGGAAAAATGCACCCAAAGAAATGTGCCAGCGTCGCCAAAACTCCGCCACGTTCTGTGCAAGAAAGGGCATATCGAAGTTTTGGGCTAAATCAATGCCGAAGATTTTACCGACACCGCGTGCCAAATCAATATAGCCCGAGAATTCCGCATACAGCTGCAAGGTGAACATTGCACCGCCGAACAAGACGGTGAAGCCGCCGTATTTTTCATACTCGCCGAAAACGGCATCGGAAAGAATCGCCGCACGGTTGGCAATCATGAAGATTTTAAAAAGGCCCCATAAAATCCGGGCGACACCGTTATAGGCATTCACGGCTCTAAGCCTTTGACCGCTTTCGAGCTGCGGCATCAAGGCATCGTATCTGCCGAAAGGACCTTCGTGCAGCTGTGGGAAAAAGGCAACGAATAAAAAGAGCTTTAAGAAGTTGCGCTCCGCCTTATACTTTCCGCGGAACACATCCACAACGTAGCTAAGCGCCTGCAAAGTATAATAAGAAAGACCCAGCGGCATAGCTACTTTAATAAGCAATGAAGGCTCTCCGCCAAAGAGCTTTGTGACGGAAGAAGCAAAAAAGTTAAAGTATTTTAAAACCAGCAAAATGCCGAGATTTAAAACCACATAGGCGAAAACTACCCATTTCTTTTTCCGCTTTACAAGCGCCTTAATGCGCTTGCGTTCCGGCTTTTCGAGACCCTTGGTCGGGTGATTTTGGGTAATCTTATCTAAAAGCCTACCGGCAAGATAGGTGGTAAGCGCCGTTGCAAAAAGGAACAAAACGCCCCACCCGCTCATCGAAACCATAGCCACAAGGCTGGCGGCAAGCAGGGTAATATAACGATATTTGGAGGGCGTTACCATGTAGGCAAACGGTGTAAACAGGGCAAAAAGCCCCAGAACCATTAAAATTTGATAGGACATATCAATTATTCTTCATCCAGTTCCTGCACAAGTGCCCAGATGCTTTCTACAGAATTAAAGTTTTCGGGAAGCAAATGCAAAGGGGTGATTTCGATGTCAAATTCCTTATTGAGCATAGCAACGAGCTTTGCAATGTTCAACGAAGTGAGGATTTTGGAATCTACCAAGTCGGTGGCGTTTTTAAAATCTGCATTGGGAATGATTTTTGCTAAGATTTCGTAAATTTTTTCCATAACTTACAACCTCATTTATTTTCTAAAATTATTTTTTTGATTTCTTTGCGGTCGATTTTGCCGTTCGCATTTTTAGGAAACGCCTCAAATTTATAAAAATAAGTCGGGCGCATATAGTGCGGCAAGAGCTTCTCGGCCGCTTCGTTTAAAGCCGTATCCTTGTTTTCATCGGCTTCATAAGCCAAAAGCAGATTATCGCTCTCGGCATCGTAAACACAAACTGTGAGCTCTACGCCCGGAACAGTATTGAGCATCGTTTCGATTTCGCTCGGCTCAATACGATAGCCCAGATGCTTAATCTGAAAATCCTTTCGGCCGATATATTCAAATTCACCAAGCGCATTTTTTCGAGCCAGGTCGCCCGTTTTATAAACGGTTTCGGGATAGAAATCATGTAAAGGATTTTGCACGAAGGCCTCCTTTGTTTTTTCAGCGTTGCCGTAATAGCCCTTTGCCACAAAGGGGCTACGCACATACAGCTCGCCGATGCCGCTTTCGGTGACATCCTTGCCGTCTGCATCGACCAAGAACAAATCGCAGTTGTCGCACGCCACGCCGATGGGCACGCTTTCGGTCTCCGCAAATTCACGGTTCACCACATAGTAGGCACAAATATCCGTGGTTTCGGTCGGGCCGAACAGATTCGCATACAGCGCATCGGGCAGATACTGCCGCCAGTAGTTGAGATATTTCACGGGCATGACCTCACCCGCAAACAAAACACGCTTTAAATATTTCGGTAAGCAGTATTTAAAAAGATTAAATTTCGCCACGATGCCGAGTGCGGAGGGCACCCAGTAAATCGTATCAATTTTGCGCTCATTCATAAACGAAATGAGCTTTGCAGGGAAGGCAAAATACGCCTTCGGAATCATCGTATAGGTAGCACCTGTAAAGAGGCTCGCGTAGAAGTCGGAAACCGACATGCTGAAATACAAAGAGGTTTGCGAGCCGAAAACGGTGTTTTCATCAATAGAAAAGGCCTTTGTGAACCAGTGGATATAGCTAACCACGTTGAGATTGGTTAAAAGTGCCCCTTTGGGGACGCCCGTAGAGCCGGAAGTAAAGAGGGCGTAAGCCGGGTCCTCAGAGGTGGTTTTCTCTGCCACCGCCGCAAGCATAGCTTCGTTGCATTCCTCCTGCGCCGTCGCTTCAAATTCAAATACGGGAATGGTGCCGCTGAAGGCTTTTACCTCTTCCAAATATTCCGCTTCATAAAGAATTGCTGCGGGCTGTAAGGTATTTAGAATCTTTTCAATTCTAGCAAGGGGTGATTCATAATCTAAAATCACATAGAAGTTGCCGCTATAGAGCACACTTAACATTGCCGCCGGCATATGCGCACTGCGCTTCATAAAAATGGCGACGGGCTTTTTAAAAATGCCCTGCTTCGAAAGCCCTGTGGCAACGGCTTTTGCCGTTTTCTGCAAGGCTTTATAGGTGTATTCGGTTTCGGCATCTGCTACGGCAACGTGCTCCGGGAAGCGCGCCACGGTGTCTTCAAAATACGCTATGATGGTTTTTTTCATAGGTTCACCTACTCTATTTCTCGATAAAATTCGGGAAATCGTCATTTGTTTCACTGCATACCGAAATCACCTTATCGCCTAAAAGGTAGCTGTTGAGATACAGCCCCCCGGCGCAGTCATTTTCGGGGAAAAGCTTGCCGGAAATGTTGCTTTTTTTCTGCGGTGTAACATCCAAAAGGTCGAAACGAAAGTGCATCCCCTCGCCGACACATTTCATATAGCTTTCTTTTCTCGTCCAAATCATATAAAAAGAAAGTGCTTTATTTTTACTATCGTTTATATATTCTTTTTCTTTCTCGGTAAAAAACACATCTGCAACGGCGTAGTCGGGTTGCTTTAGGGTTTCGGCATCTACGCCGATTTTACTGCCGCTTTCCGCCGCAAGGCAAAGAGTCTCGTCGCAATAGGATTTGCTGAAACTCAAATTCTGCCCCAAAAGATAGGGCTTTTCAGAAACTTTGCCGCAAATTTCTGTGTTTTTTAAAGAAAATTCTGTTTCTAAAAAATTTATAAGAAGCTGTTCAGAGGCTTCGAAGCGACGCTGTTCTTCTGCACTGTGCAACAGATTTTTTCTGTTCTCTCGTTCCAAAGGCAGGGGCTTTCTTTTAGGAAGCACTGCCGCCTTATGTTCAAAATCCCGAAGGAGCACCAGTTTCTTCAAAGCATCCTCATTTCTCAGCTTTTTTCTGTTTTCTGTTTATAATGAGTACATTATACCATTTCAGAAAATGGCTGTCAATTTAATTTAAATGTCGATTTCGGGCTTGGCAAAGGTCAAAAGAAGCCTTGCGATTTTCTCGCTGTGCACCACATAGGAGCCGTGGGTTTCCCCTTTTAAAATCTGTAGGGCGCTGCCGGGGATATGTGAGGCAATGAAGCGTGTGTGGTCATCTTTAATTAAATCAAACTCCCCTGCCAAAACGAGGGTCGGCACGGTAATGGCTTCCAAATCCGCCGCTTGAATACTAGGCTCCTGTAACATCATTTTAGTGCGGGCATCGTGTAAAAACGCATAGCGAAGCTGCATACCGAACCGCGGCATCCGTTTTAAGCCCTTCGGCTCTAAATTCGCACCGCTCACCGCAAGTCTCGCCAAAACCTCGGGGTGCTGATAGGCGAGCATCAAGCCGACAATACCGCCGTCGCTGAAGCCGTAAAGCATCGGTTTTTCGAGGGAAAGTGCCCTTATGAATGCATAGACATCTGCCGCGTGCTCGGCGTAGTGAAGCTCTTTGACCGCTTCGCTCTCGCCGTGCCCTGCAAAATCTAGGGCATAGACCGTAAAGAAATCCTTTAAAATCGCTGTAGCTTCCTCAAAGATATGCAGATTTTCGCCGTTGCCGTGCAGTAAAATCAGTGGCTCGCCGTGCCCCGTTACCTCGTAATGCAGTTGTTTGCCGTTTGCTTTTATAAACATAAATGCACCTTCTGTTTCTTTATTCAGTTCTATGCTATAAAATATTTTTTCTTCTGTCAAGCTACATAATGTAAAAATTAAAAATTCACGGCATTTGCCACAAATGAAAAGGACCGCCTAAAAAGCAGTCCTTTTCGTTTTTTCAATTTAGTCTAATTCTGCATCCACAAAAATAGAAAAATGGTCGGACATTTTGTGCATAGCGGGGTCAGAAATAGAAGCGTAACGCTTGATTTTCGCATCACCGTTTAAGAAAATATGGTCATAGCTGGGCGACTCGGCATTGGTTTTGCCTGCAAAGCTCTGCTCCTCGGCAATCAGCTTAGTATCCTGCAAGTTCTCCAAAAGTGCTTCATACACGGTCGGTGCGGCATCGTTCATCATCACCTCGGGGTCACGCTTGGCGATTTGCTCGGGGGTTTCCTCGTAGAAAAGCTCTTTCCAGTTTTCCACATTATTGACGCAGTTGAAGTCGCCGGCATGGAACACAGGCACTTGATAGGTTTCGCGAAGTTCGTTGGAAAGTGCCACCATTTCTGCCTTTTGAGACATCATGGTTGCCAGCTCCTCGATTTCCTTATTGCGGCGGATGAGGTCGAAGTGGGTGGAGGTAACAATATATTCCTTGCCGCTTGCCTTATCCTTAAACAAGCCCCAAACCACACGACGCAAACGAGGATTGTCGCCCTCGCTGTAGACATGCTGACCCTGTTCGAGCAGTTCGGTGGTTTCGGTATTATACATAAGTGCGGTGAAGCGTACATTCACGCCGGTTGCCACGGGATAGAGCAGTTTATAGGGGCTTTTTTCCTGCAGGAAGCATTGATACCACATATCACAAAGCTCCTGCACTGCGATAACATCGGGCTTAAAGCTGTTGCGTAATTCGAAATACATTTTCGCACGGGGTCTGGCATCCACGCCGCCCCAACTCTTATAGTAAACGAGCAGGTTGGAGGACATAATGCGAACCGTATCTTTCGGCTTTTCTACAAGCTGATTTTCCAGTGCCGTGTGCACATTCTCGGGCACTTCATAGAACTTGGTGTTGCCGTGGTTGTAAACGAATATCACAAACGCAAGAAGGGCAATCATTACTACTGCGAGCAGTACAAAAAGAAAAATTTTCATAGATTTTTTCATCTCTCCGTCTCCTTTATTCTGATTGCGGTTATCTGCCGCTGATTTCTAAAACGAGCCGCTGTGCGTTTCATTTTGCGTCCCCTACCTGTTCTTTGAAAATCGGCAAATAGGTTTCCTGATCGCGCACAGGACAGCCCGCCACAGTGCCGGCACGCATCATCTTGGTGCAGTTGCCGCAGGTTAGGCAGATTTTCTTGGGGTCAAGCGCGCCGGTTTTCAAATAATCCTTATAGAAATCCGGGTAGGCAAAGGTCATTCTGCCAAAGCCCAAGAGAGAGCAAGTGCCGTCATTCAAGCAGCTTTCGCCGTAGGAAACGGCATCCACACCCATATAGGAAAGTCCCGAAAGCACGAATTTAAGATTCGGGAAGGCTTCCTGCAATGCCTTGGTGATGGTTTTCATACGCTGTACGCCGATTGCGCCGTCCTCCACGCCGCCTTTGGATGGGCGGTTCACATGGGGAATCAAATAGGGGTTGCCCATAGAGATATTGAAAAGCTCCATGCCTCTTGATGCCAAAATCGAGATGAGACGTTTGGTTTCTTTTAAATCCATTTCGCCCTCTGCATTCACGCCGAAGCCGTCCGGATAAGGAAAGCCGTCATAGGCGTTGAGACGTGTCGTGAGCATTTTATCCTTCGGCAAAACCTCACGCACGGCATCTACACAGGAAATATATAAATTGGTGCGTCCCGTGAAGCAGCCGCCGAACGCGCCGCTTCTATCGTAGCCGCTTAAAAATTCGTTGAGCAAATAGCCATGACAGCATTTTACGTCTACGCCGTCAAAGTCTGCCTGCATGGCGAGCTGTGCGGTCTTTTTATAAAGGGACGGCAGTTCTTCGCACTCGGCATCGGTCATCACGTGATAGGGAAAATCCTCCTTGCCCACTTCGTATGCCGCGCGGCGATAAGCGACAATCGGCTCGGGTGTGCCATGGGGCTTGCTGTATCTGCCGCTGTGGGTCATCTGCAAAATAAGGAGCGGCGCATAGCCGAATTTTTCCCTAGAAGCCGCACGCATATCGTTTAAAAGCGCCGCATAATCCTCGACGTTATCCTCTTTTAAAAAGAGCTGTCCGGGATTGGCTCTGCCACTTTCGCAAACGGCGGTGGCTTCGAACCAGATAAGGCCTGCCCCGCTTTTGGCAAAACGCATATAACGGCGGCGGGTGAGCTCCCCGATGCTTCCGTCTAATGTGCCGTCACAGCCCTCCATAGGTTCAAACACGATACGGTTCGGCAATTCCTGCAAGCCGACCGCAAGCTTTTCCTGAAATTTCACGAAAAATTCCTCCCTGTGCTGTGCGCTGTTCTGCTTTTCATCATACAGCATTTTTTAGCAAATACAAGCCCATTTTCTGCCTTTTTACATGCATTTTTTGATATTTTTCCTTGTTTTTAGATGCCCTTTGTGCTATAGTCGAAGCATGGAACAGTTGATTTTAGAATTTCACCAATCCCAAAGTCCCGTTACGGCGAATTTGGAAGCGGTTCATTTCCACAGCGGCTACGAATTCATTTTTGTCACGAAGGGAGAGGTTACATTCCGCATTGACGATGCTGTGCAAACCGCTTACGCCCCTGCCGTTCTGCTCTTCAATCCTTTCGAGAATCACAAAATTCTTACCGCAAAAGGCGATTACGAGCGGACGGTACTGGTCTTAAACAGCACCGTTTTAGAGCAGAAAATCTCCCCCCACCTCATCGCCATGCTCAAATGCCGACCCGTGGGTTATCGCTCAATTCTTTTCCCGAAGGCGGAAGCGATGCAGAAAATCTGCCGTCTGCTTTCGGAGCTGAGGGAAGAGCTTCTTTTGGAGGAGCCTTTTGGGGAAACCTACGTTTTAAATCTGATTTATAATCTTTTAATTGTGCTCTTTCGCAGTCAGCCGCAAAAGCTGCACTACGATGCGCGCATGATGCAGATTCAGCTGTATTTGGATGAACACTACGCCGAAATTCAGAGTATTCACGAGGTTTCGGAACGCTTTTTTCTCTCAAATGCGCATCTGTCGCGTGCCTTTAAGGCATACACGGGCTACACGCCGATAGATTATCTGCAAAACCTACGTTTCTTTAAGGCGCAGTCTCTCTTGGTAGATTCCGATTTACGTGTGAATGAAATCAGTAGACGTGTCGGTTTTTTAAGTTCGAACCATTTTATTCGTCAGTTCAAAAAGAAATTCGGCATCACGCCGACGGATTTTAGAAAGCAGCAAAGTCCGCAGCATTAACAAAAAGAGAACCACACAAGAGCTTTCATCGTTTCTCTTGCCAAGTACGTAAAAATTTGCTATGCTAAAGGATAGTAATTTTACGCTTATACCAGTACCAAAAGGGTGATTTTTTTGCAAAGCAAACACGGTTGTCCCGTTGCAAAACGCTGCGGCGGATGCCAATTACAAAACCTAACCTATGCAGAACAGCTTCGCTATAAGCAGGCCAAATGTATTCGCCTGCTCGGCAAATTCTGCAAAATCAGCCCGATTATCGGGATGGAAGAACCTTACCATTATAGAAACAAGGTGCAGGCGGCTTTTACGCAGGATCGCCGCGGCAATATTATTTCGGGCGTCTATCAAGCCGCTTCGCACAAAATCGTGCCCGTGGAAAACTGCATGACCGAGGACAAGACCGCCGACGAAATCATCGGCACGGTGCGTAAGCTCTTAAAAAGCTTTAAATTAAAGCCCTATAATCCCGACACAAGGCAGGGCTTTTTGCGCCACGTACTCGTAAAGCGCGGCTTTAAAAGCGGCCAAATCATGGTCGTTCTGGTCACGGGAACGAGAGAGTTCCCGAAGCGCCGTTCCTTTGTGAACGCCTTATTGCAGGCGCATCCCGAGATCACCACGATTTTGCAGAATATCAACAACCGCCGCACAAGTATGGTGCTCGGAAATGAAGAAATCGTGCTTTACGGTGACGGCAAAATCGAAGAGGAGCTTTGCGGCTTGCATTTTCGCATTTCGGCAAAGGCGTTTTACCAAATCAACCCCACACAGACCGAGGTGCTTTATAAAAAAGCCTTGGAATTTGCAAACCTTACCGGCAAAGAAACCGTGCTCGATGCCTATTGCGGCACGGGTACGATCGGCCTTTTCGCCGCAAAAGACGCCGAATTCGTTGTCGGTGTGGAATTAAACGGCGATGCCGTACAGGACGCGCGTGAAAACGCCAAACGCAATCAAATCAAAAATATCCGCTTTGTAAAAGCGGATGCCGGAGAATTTATGGTCGAGGCCGCAAGAAGCGGCGAGAGCGCGGATGTCGTGCTCATGGACCCGCCGCGCGCCGGTAGTGACAAAGCCTTCCTCTCCTCACTTTTAACCCTCGCGCCGAAAAAGGTTGTCTACATTTCCTGCAACCCCGAAACGCAGGCTCGTGACCTTTTCTTCCTCACCAAAAACGGCTACACCGTCAAAAAAATCCAACCCGTCGACATGTTCCCGCATACAAATCATGTGGAGACGGTGGCGTTACTTTTAAAGAAATAAACTATCAAAAACCCGCCGAGCTGTTATTGTGCAGTTCGGCAAGGAACATGCTATACTGGGAAAATAAAACAGAATCGGAGGACGCTTATGGCGATTGAAAAAGTTCGTGCCTATTTTGAGCAATTTGATTTAGCAGATAAAATTTTAGAATTCGAGGTTTCTTCCGCAACCGTGGAGCTTGCGGCGATTGCCCTCGGTGTAGAGGGTGCTCGCATTGCGAAAACACTGAGCTTTTTGGTCGATGACGAACCGATTCTTATTGTAGCCGCAGGCGATGCCAAGATTAACAACAGTGCCTACAAACATTACTTTAAGGCGAAGGCCAAAATGCTGACCTACGAGCAAGTGCACGACTTTATCGGTCACGATGTCGGCGGCGTTTGTCCCTTTGCCCTGCCCCAGAATGTTAAGGTCTATTTAGATGTTTCTCTGCAACGCTTTCAAACGGTTTTCCCCGCAGCTGGCAGCAGCAACAGTGCCATTGAATTGACACCGCAGGAACTGGAAGCCTATGCTTCTAACTTTGTGGCATGGGTGGATGTGTGCAAGGGCTGGCAGGAAGAAGCCGAATAATCGAAATCCTATAAAATTGTATCAAAAAAGGACTACGCCTTTCGGGTGCAGTCCTTTTCTTTTTCTGTTCTGTTTATTTCATTTCCGAGCGCTTGCGGAAGCGGTTCGGAGAGACACCGGCATTCGAGGTGAAGAAGTAGATAAAATTGGATTCACTGTTAAAGCCGATTTGAAACGCAATCTGCTCCACGCTCCAGTTGGTTTCGGTCAAATACTGCTTTGCCGCTTCGAGACGCGCCGAAAGCACATATTCATAAGGCGACATTTCCGTTTCTTCTTTAAAGACACGAGAAAAATGCGAGGGGCTCATATGCACTTGCTTGGCAATATCCTTAACGCGCAGGGGCATCTGCAGATTTTCACGGATATAAGCTTCGGCTTCATGCACCGAGGATTCATAATCTTTTATCTTTTTTCGGTGTTTCATCGGCAGGGCGGCACATTCCATTAACAGCGCATAGATTTTAAGAGAAAGCTCGGTTTCCGGCAGTTCTTTTTTCTGGCTCACGGCGTTGAAAATCTCTTTTAAGAGCCGTTTGATTCGTTTCGGATTCTGCGGCTTTAAGGGATTCCCCACCCGTTCCTCGATACAGTGATAGAGACTGTCAGCTTCGTTACCGCCGAACTGCAACCACAGAGCATCAAAGGAGGAGGACGTACCGAAATGCTTTTCGCTGTCTGCCGGTAGTAAAAAGACCGTTCCGGCTTTCAGTGTGGGCTGTCCTTTGACGGAAAGAAGGGTCAATTCGCCCTTTAAAACATAGCCGAAAACATAGCCGTCGCACGCCGGATTCCATTGTCTGGAGTTATCCTCACAGGTGAAGCGGCCAACACCGTAGGGGCAGAGCAAATACGCCTGTGCTTGTGCTGAGGGGGTATAAAAAAAGCGTTCTAAGGTGCTTTTGCTTTCCGGCACATCGTATTTCATTCTTTCACCCCGTTTTTCGTTGGATTCTTCTGAGCATTATAGTATAGACTTTCTCCGTTGTCAAATTTCCGTTTTTTCTGTTTGTGCCGTTTATAGTTGCTTTTCTAAAGAACTTGCGTGCTTTTAGAAACAAATCGAAGGCGATATCCGTTATAATAAGAACCATACCACCAAGTTTCCTGCGCTGTAGCTATTTGCGTCTTTGGATTTTTCACAATACTTTTATACAATACCTCCTATATCGCAGGAAACAAAAAAAGGGCTGCCCCCGTTTGGCAGTCTTTTTTCTTATCCGAATATTGTTTTCATTTCAATAAAGGGGATTTCCTATGAAAAATCAAACCACAGGCACCCTGCATCTAACCGCCGCCGTATCGGCGTTTCGGGAAGAAAATATCGGTAAAGCTTTAAGAGTGCCTAAGGCCATTATGCTTTTAAAGCACGGCAAAACCGATTATAAAATCGTTTCTTCCGATGCCCCGCCCGTTCGGGAGGCCGCCGCCTATCTCGTTGCGGTTTTAAATCAAATGGCGCAAAGAGAAGCATTTGCTTTAGACTCGGATGCCCCGAAGGCACACAGCATCTATATAGAAACAAAGCCCGATTTTGAAGGCATTACCGATGACGGATACACGATTTACACAAAAGACGGTGATATTTATATTCACGGCATTTGTGACGGCGGCACGGCAAACGGCGTGTACCGCTTCATGGAGGACTGCCTGCAATGTATGTTTGCGCGTCACGATTATGACTATATCCCCAAAACCGACACCGTCTATTTAGACGAACTACAGATATGCAACAATCCCGATTTTGCATGGCGGTATCAGCACCAATACGAAGCCGACCAAACCGACTGGCACAAGCGTCTGCTTTGCAACGGCTGTAACGATAAGGCGTGGGGCAGTACCTGTCACACCGTGTTTGACTATGTGGACCCCAAGCTTTATTTTGAAACGCATCCCGAATATTTCAGTCTGCGCTTCGGCAAGCGAGTGCCCGACCAACTCTGCCTTTCTAATGAAGAAATCTATCCCATTATCAGCGAAAGCCTAAACCGCATGATTGCAGGCAATCCCGAGGCACTGTATTGGGATTTCAGCATTATGGATAATCTGCACTACTGCCAGTGCAAGGCGTGCCGCAGGCTCTATCGGCAATACGGCAAATCGGGCAGTCTGTTTTTGATTCTCAATCGTCTTGCCAAAGAGCATCCCGACAAAATTCTTTCGACCCTCGCCTACACCTACAACGAGCGTCCACCGAAAAATTTAAAGATTGAGCCGAATATCAACATCTCGCTTGCCCCCATTAAATCCGGGCAGAAATACAGCTTCCCCTTAAACGGCAGCCGCAAAGCGAGAAAGACAAACCGCCTGATTTCGGATTGGAGCGAGCACGTGCAAAGGCTCTATATTTGGGATTATGTGGTCAACTTTAAGCACATTCTACTCCCCTACCCGAACTTCGATGTACAAAAGGATAATCTCGAATTTTACAAAGCCCACAAGGTGAAATCTGTCTTTCATCAGGGTATGCGCGAAAAGGGCTGTGAGCTTGCCTGTCTGCGTACCTATGTTATGGCAAAACAGCTCTTTGATATAGACACCGATATAAACGAACTGCTGGCAAAATATTTGGTCGTGACCTATGGGAAGGCGGCACCCTATGTCGCCGAGTACTTGGAAACTGCCAACCGTTTGATGAAAGAAAAGGCTAAGGATTTGGATTTATATGACAATCCGCAGCAGCACCGCTTCGATTATCTTTCCGCAAGTGCCATTCAAAGCTATCTTCATTGCCTCGAAAAAGCCTTCGCCGCCGAAAAAGGAAACGAAGCTGTCGAAGCACGCTTGGAGGAAATCGAAATCGGGCTTTTATATGCGAAATTCAATGAAGTTTCCTTCGATAGTGTAGGAAAGCAAAACGCCTTTGCTGCTTTTAAAACACTGGTGCAAAAGCATGGCATCACACATTACAACGAGTGGGGCAAGCCCTCGCTTTCCGCGCTTTTGCAAAACGGCTTTAAAGACAGAAAATTCTTTTAAAAAAAGGACTGCCCTCGGGCGGTCCTTTCTGTTTTTTACCGTAATCGGCATCTTTATAAAAAAGCAAAAATTTTTCTTACAAATTCTCCCTTTTTGTGTTATAATAAAGAAATGTAGTTTTCTATATTCTAATGTAGACAAAATCGCTCCGTCCCCGTAAGAAAGAGGATGCGGAGCCTTTACAGCTAAAGGGAGGAAAATTTAGTGCTTACGTTAGAGAACATCCGCTGGACAACCCCGGACGGATCCGAAATTTTAAAATCTATTGATTTGAACATTGAAAGCGGCAAGCTTGTTGTGATTACCGGCCCGAACGGCGGCGGCAAAACCACACTCGCCCGCATCATTGCAGGTATTGAAATGCCGAGCGAAGGCAAAATCACCTTAAACGGTGAAGATATAACCGACTTAGACGTTACCGAGCGTGCCAGAAAGGGCATCAGCTTTGCGTTTCAGCAGCCCGTGCGCTTCAAGGGTATCACGGTAAAGAAGCTTTTGGAAATTGCTTCCAATGAACAACTCGGTCATGATAAGCTTTGCAAAATTTTGAGCAGTGTCGGTCTTTGTGCGCAGGATTATCTCCACCGCGAAATTGACGCCACCCTTTCCGGCGGCGAAATTAAAAGAATCGAAATTGCCTCTGTTTTGGCAAGAGATTCCGAAATCTCCGTGTTCGATGAGCCGGAAGCCGGCATCGACCTTTGGAGCTTTAAGAACTTAATCGAAGTGTTCCAAAACATTCATAAAGAGCACAAGGGCACGCTCATCATTATTTCGCATCAGGAGCGTATTTTACGCATTGCCGACGAAATCGTGCTTGTTTCCGACGGTCAAGTTAAGGACCACGGCGACGCTGAAACCATGCTTCAAAAATTACTGCGCGGTCACGAGGTTGTTCCCGCTTGCCACAGACAGGAGGAGCTCTTAAATGGCTGACAACATCAATTCCATTACCAAACAATTACTCGAGCTGGTAGCACCGTTCAAAGAGAACTTTAAGGGTGCTTACAGCGTACGTCAAGACGGTGCTTGTGCCCAGTTAAAATCCACAGAGCACGTACAGCTCATCCCGAAAAAGGACAAACCGGGTCTCGACATTCATATTCTGCCAAACACCTTAAACGAAACCGTTTATATTCCCGCCTGCGTAACCAAAGGCGACATTGACGATTTGGTTTACAACGATTTTTATATTGGTGAAAACGCCTTTGTCACCATTGTGGCAGGGTGCGGCGTGCACACCGATGACGGACATGATGTCCGCCACAACGGCATCCACTTTTTCCACCTCGCAAAAGGTGCACACGTGGTTTACGAAGAGAATCACGTCGGCACAGGCGAAGGCAGCGGCGGTCGTTCGATTGACCCCGTGACCGAGGTTGAAATGGAAGAAAACGCCTACCTCGAAATGAACACTTACCAAATCGGCGGTGTAGACAAGGCAGACCGCAAAACAAAAATCAAGGCAGGCAAGGGCGCACGCCTTGTGATTAACGAACGCATTTTGACGAACAACGAGCAGGAAGCTAAATCCGTGATTTATGTAGAATTAAACGGAGAAGGCAGTAAGGCAGACATTGTTTCACATTCCATTGCCAAGGACAAATCCTTCCAGCTCTATGATTCCACCATCGTAGGCAACGCCCCCTGTAAGGGACACACCGAGTGTGACTCGATTATCGACGGCGACGCTGTGATTGATGCGATTCCCCGTCTTTATGCGAAGCACCGCGATGCCGAATTAATTCACGAAGCCGCTATCGGCAAAATCGCCGGCGAACAGCTTTTAAAGCTTCGTACCCTCGGCTTAACCGAAGAGGAAGCCGAAGCGCAGATTATCGAAGGCTTCTTAGCCTAAGAAAAAATTTATGAAATACTCCAAAAAAGGCTGTCCGTTCGGGCGGTCTTTTTTCTTGCCTTTTCCTAGAAAACCCATTTTAAAACACCCGAAAATATGCTAAAATACCCCTGAGGTGATTCCTATGAAAATTGCATTAGACCGCGTCATGCAAAAATTAGATGAATATTTTGATAAAAATGATTATAAAGGTGCTCTACAGCATTTAACCTACTGGGCGGCGGAAGCAGAACTCGTGCAGGATGCACGTGCACAGTTCTTCATTGCTAACGAACTGATTGGCTTTCACAGAAAACAGCAGAACGAAGCCGAAGCACTTGCCGCCTGCGAAAAAGCCTTGGCGCTCATCGAAAAAATGGGTATTGACGGCACAGTAGGCGCCGCGACCGCTTATATCAATATCGCAACCGCCTACAAGGCTTTTGACAAGGCCGCCGAGGGTCTGCCCTATTTCGAAAAAGCCAAATCCATTTACGAAACACAGTTGGAAAAGAATGATCCCCAGCTTGCCGGTCTTTACAACAATATGGGCTTGGCACTTTGCGATTTAGAGCGATTCGAAGAAGCCAACGCACTTTACAAAAAAGCCATTGCCCTTACCGAAAACGCAGAGGACGGCGGTCTCGATGCCGCCATCACCTATTTGAATATGGCAGATGCCGCTGAGCGTGAAAAGGGTGTGGAACAGGCACAGGAAGAAATCACCGCCTTTATTGAAAAGGCCAAAGCCCTGCTCGAAGCGCACAAGGATTCCGCCGACGGCTACTATGCCTTTGTCTGCGAAAAGTGTGCACCCTCCTTCGGCTATTACGGCTATTTCCTGTATCAAAAGACATTAGAAGAAAGGGCAAAAAACATTTATGAAGGGAATTGAACTCGCAAAAGCCTTTTTTGAAGCTTACGGAAAGCCCATGCTAGAAACGGATTTCCCGGAAATTCTGCCCCGCCTTGCCGTGGGACTTTGCGGCAGTGGCTCGGAATGCTACGGCTACGATGACGAGGTTTCGAGGGACCACGATTTTGAAGCCGGATTTTGTATTTTCGTGCCCGAGGATTTAGACCGAAAAACAGAATTTCAGTTAGAGCGCGCCTACAGCAAGCTCCCCAAAGAATTCATGGGCGTAAAACGAAGCCTTTTAAGCCCGGTCGGTGGCAATCGTCACGGCGTTTTGCACACGGCGCAGTTTTTTACGGATAAAACCGGCACACCCGACGGCAAGCTCTCCTTGGGTGACTGGTTTTCTGTGCCCGAATTCGCCTTACTGGAAGCGACCAACGGTGAAATCTTTCTCGACAATCTCGGCGAAGTTTCTGCCATTCGCGAGCAACTTTCCAAAATGCCCGAAGATGTGCGGCTCAAAAAGCTTGCCGCCCACCTGCTCAACATGGGGCAGGCCGGGCAATACAACTACAGCCGCTGTATCGAACGCGGCGAAACCGGCGGAGCACAGCTTGCCGCCGCAGAATTTGTAAAAAGCGCCCTGCAAGCCGCCTTCCTTTTAAATCGGCAATACATGCCCTATTATAAATGGAGCTTTCGTGCATTTCGAAATTTGCCGGTGCTCTCAGAGCTTGCCGACCCGCTGGAATTTTTAATTTCGAGCGACAACGAAGCCGAAAATCCCGACTTAAAAGCGGCACTCATTGAAGATATTGCGACAAACTATATCGCCGTTTTAAAGCAGGAGGGTATCACCAAGGCTACCTGCAACAATTTAGAAAGCCACGCCTATTCCGTCAACGATTTTGTGGAGGACAGTGACCTTCGAAACGAGCACGTTTTATTTGCTTTATAAAACTAAAAACCGCCTTAAAGCCAAAGCTTTAGGGCGGTTTTTCTGTCTTTTTTAAGAATTTCTTTGCAGACTATACCTTTGTTTTCATTTCTTCCTCTGCCAAAACGAAGCCGTCTTCGGCAAGCTGTTCGGTGTCTACATTAGTAATGGTGGATTTTTCTTTCAGCGCATCCACAACCTCCTGATGCTTTTTGCGGCTAAGCGGATAGAAAATCAGCACGACAATCATCAAAATACCGCTAATCGCGGAAATAATAGAAATCGCATTGAACCAGGTGTTCGCAACATCCTGCAAATGCTGCGAGTATACGAAGGTCTCGCCTGCGGGAATCAAATCGAGGCTGTAGTCTCTCGGTTCAAAGCCGATGCGCTTTTGCAGAGCGAAGGTACCGACCATCATAATCTGTGAAAATACGGCGGGCACATTAAAGAGCATATTCTGAATATGACCGTCTAAGCGCTTGCCGGTCTTATACTGCTGATAATCCGCAATCTCGCCGAGCATAATCGGGATGAGCAGATAGGCAGGGTTGATTTGCATAATAAAGTGGAGCAGTGTAACAATAATCGCGGACGGCATACCGATCGGAATCCGCTCATAGCCCACAAGCGCCAAAATCAAATTACAAACCACGCCGATAGAATGGAACAAAATGAGGATGTTTCGCTTATCCATTTTTCGGGTGACAACGGGTAAAAGCAACATCGATACGGTATAGGCAAGGCCGATAATATTCATCGGGATACCCGAAATATTCAGCGCCGTTCTAACGTCTTCGGCATAACGAATCTGCACGATCAAGCCTCTAAAGCTCGCCGAAAAGCCGGTTAAAGAACCTAAAATCAGCGCAATCGTTAAAATAATCAGAGGCTTGTTTTGAGAAAGCATTTTCAAAGAGTCTTTGAGTTTGATTTTTTCTTCTTTATTTTCTTCGGACTCGATAGAATAAACTCTTTCTTTGACTCTTAAAATATTGATTACACAAAGTGTACCCAAAACGACGCTGATGATGCCGAGAATACGAATGGAGAGGTACTCCTTGTGGAGGGTGTCGCTGAAGTAGGCACGCATGGGGCCCATAATCAGCGATAAAATTGTAGGTGCAAAACCGACAATCATACCAATCGGCGTCATAATATCCGCACGTTCCTGCGCATTCGGCGTGATGATGGTCGGGAAGGTCTGATACATATTATAGAAAAAGGTGTTCGTAATCAGCAAGGGGATGCAGGTCATGTACGCATAGAGCACACGGCTGCTTTCACTTTCCAGCTGGGGCAGCCACGTGACCAAAAGCGTCAAAATGACGTAGAGCGGCAGGGCCAGCAAAATATAGGGCTTGTAGCGACCCCACTTCGTTCTGGTTTTTTCAATTTTATTCGCAACATACGGAATAATGCAAAGATTCACAACACTCGATAACGCCACAATGATATAGGCGTGTAGAGAGGAAATGTGGAAAAACATAGGGATTAAGGTAAAGGTCGCCACGGAGTTTACCGCGGAGGTCATGAACGAGACACCCAGCGCAAACACGCCAAAGTCGCAAACCTCCCTTGAGGTTAAAAAGCGCTCTTTGGGCGGTTCTTTCCATGTGGATTTTACCTGGCGCCATAATTTCTTTACTTTATTGCCGGCAGTTTCGGCTTTTGCTTCTTGCTTCATTTCTGTTTTCTCCCCCAAGATTCATAGTTTAAATGCCCCATTGGCAGAAATCCTTTCTCATTATATCATAAAATTTTTAAAAGTACCACTTTAAGTTTTGGAAATAATGTACAAAATTCTGTATTTTAATCTGTTCGTTTTCACAATGGGCTGGGCTGAAATGCCATTCTTTTTTCGGTCTTTCTTTTAAGAATACAAGGCACAACAGATAAAAATGACCATTATCCGCAAAAACATCCCCCATAGGGGCTTACGCATTTTGCTTTTGCGTGGTAAACTTCTGAAAGATTGTTTTTTATTTATCATGCAGTAGGAGTTTTTTAGTTTCATGAAATTCAATAGTTCAAAGCAGCGGCGATACCGAAAAGAAAAGCAACTGATTTTCTGGTTTTCGATAGCTGTTTTTGTTTTCTTTTTTGTTTGCCTGTTTGTTGGCTCGTCGCACATGACCCTTTCGGAATCCTTCCGTGCACTGCTCGGCAAGGGCAGTCCCTCGCAAACGCGTATTCTTTGGAATATTCGTGTACCCCGTGTGCTCGCCGCCTGTATTGCCGGTGCAGGCCTTTCTATATCGGGTCTTATTATGCAAACCGTTTTAAACAACAGCATGGCTTCCCCCTCGACTTTGGGCGTTTCCAATGCGGCGGTATTCGGCGCGAATCTTTCAATTATCGCCTTTGCCGGCGGTTTTCTTTCCACGGGCAATAATTTACAAAATCTGACCGTTGAAGCCAATCCTTACGCGGCAAGCCTTATGGCATTTTTCTTTTCTGCGCTTTCCGTCCTTTTGATTTTAGGACTTTGCAAAGTACGCGCCTTTTCGCCGAATGCGGTGGTGCTCGCCGGTATTGCGGTCGGCGCGATTTGGACAGCCGCCACGACAATTTTACAGTTTTACGCCACCGATGTCGGCATTTCCGCCGCTGTGGTCTGGAGCTTCGGCGATTTAGGCCGTGCAACCTATAAAACCGATGCGATTATGTTCGCCGTGGTTGCCGTTTCCTATTTGATATTTACTTTGCTTTCTTCTCGCTATAATGCGCTTTTGAGCGGGGAGATTTCCGCCGAAGCCATGGGCGTTCGCGTGGACACACTGCGCTTTGTCTCGTTGCTTTTAGCTTCGGTCATCACCGCCGTTTGCGTTTCATTTCTCGGCATTATCGGCTTTGTCGGCATCATCTGCCCGCACGTCACAAAAAAATTCCTCGGGCAGAATCATCGCTTCACCTTGCCCCTTTCGGCGCTGAGCGGCAGTCTGCTTTTACTGCTCGCCGATACACTTTCGAGAAGTATGGGCAACGGCTCTGCCCTGCCGGTCGGTGCAATTACTTCTCTGCTTGGCGCGCCGTTCTTCATCGCGATTATCTTAGGCAAAAAGGAGGACGGGTTATGTTAGAAGTCAAAGACCTTTCCTACCGTTACAGCCGCCGCAGTGCCCCGGTTTTAGAGCACCTGAATTTAACGCTTGCCGACGGCGAAATCGGTATTCTTTTAGGCAAAAACGGTTCGGGCAAAACCACGCTTTTGAAAACTGTTTTGGGTGTACTCTCGCCGCAAAGCGGTACGGTTTTCTATGACGGCAGAGCGCTTTCTTCCCTTTCGAAAAAAGAACGTGCCGCCTGTGTCGCCTATGTGCCGCAGGAAATCCGCTTCGGCGATTTAACCGTTTTGGAATCGGTTCTGCTCGGCAGAATCGCCTATTTCGGCCTCAGAGCTTCCCAAAAAGATTACGAAGCCGCCGAGGCTATTTTGGAAACTATGGGTGTTTCATCCCTCGCCGAGCGCAATGTCAACGAGCTTTCGGGCGGTGAAAAGCAGAAAATCGCCATTGCCCGTGCCATGGTGCAAAATCCCAAGCTTTTAATTTTTGACGAGCCGACCGGCAACTTAGACGTTGCCAACGAACGGCTGATTTTAGAGGAAGCCAAAAAAGCCGTCGTCAAAACCGGCGTCAGCATTTTAAGCTCTTTACACGATTTAAACAGTGCCTTAGCGTTCGGCGATAAATTTTTTCTGATGAAAGAAGGCAAAATCCTCTACACGGTTCGCAAGGAAGAAATCACCGAAGAAATGCTTTTTGAAATCTACGGCGTGAATTTAAAAATTATAGAAACCCAAAACCAGAAAATCATTTTAGGAGGTCCTTTCCATGAAGTTTAAAAAAGCCCTTGCACTCTTGCTTTCTGCACTTTTACTGTTTTCTCTTTGTGCCTGCGGCAAGACCGGCGCAGAAGAAAAGCCCACAGCCCCCGAAACCATGACTGTGACCGATATGGTCGGCAGAAGCGTAGACGTTACCGCCGGCAGTTATAAAAAAATTGTATGCATCGGCGCAGGTGCCCTCAGAATGTACAGCTATATTGGCGATATTTCTCTGCTCGCCGGTGTAGAGGATATTGACAACTTGAGCCTTCAAAACCGTCCGAAAATGTTCGACGGCGTGGCAAGACCTTATATGCTCGCTTTCGGCGAAGAATTCAAAAATCTTCCCTCCTGCGGTGTCGGCGGCCCAAAAGCCCAAACCGCAGAAGCCGAAAAAATTCTTTCCTGCCAGCCCGACCTTGTGATTTCTGAATATGAGGATGCTGACAAGGCTAACGCCCTCGCCCAGCAGCTCGGTGTTCCGGTCATCACCTTAAAGACCGGCTACAACGGCGTATTCGACGAAGCCTTCCGTAATTCCATTTTGCTTTTAGGTAAGGTATTAAACAAGACCGAAAAAGCCGAAGCCCTTATTTCCTTTGTAGATAACGAAGTGAAAGAAATTGAGGCGAAAACTGCAAACGTCAAAGAAGAGGACAAGCCCACCGTTTATATCTGTGGTCTCGGCAACTGGGGCACCACCAATCATTTGATGACCGCCCAGAACTACCCCGCCTTCCAAATTGCGAATGTTAAAAATGCGGTGACCGACCTTTCCAAGGACGGCATTCAGCCGATTGAAAAGGAAAAATTTGAAGCGCTCGGCAAGGATATAGACCTTATGATTATCGACGCCGCCGCGATTAAGAATATCAAGCCCTTATATGCAGAAGATAAGGATTTATTTAAGAGCTGCAAGGCGTTTAATGAAGGTAATGTTTATCTTCAGCTCCCCTACAACGCCTACTACACCAACTTTGAAACCGCCCTTTTGAACACATGGTTCATCGCCAAAACCGCCTATCCGGATTTGTTTGCCGATGTGGATTTGACCGCTAAGGCGAATGAAATCACCCAAGCGTTTTTAGGTAAGGCGCTCGCTGAGGATATGTTCCGTGCACCAACTAGCTTCGGCGGCTATCCAAAAATCGACACCAACACCTTCTTTCAGTAAACCCAAAGGAGCAAAGCATGAAGCAAAGCGATATTATTGATTTTTTTGACAAAATGGCGCCCACATGGGATGCGCGAACCATTCGCCGCGAAAATGCCATTCGAGCGATTTTAGATGCCGGCGGCATTGTTCGCGGCGTGCGCGTGTTAGACATCGGCTGCGGCACAGGCGTTCTGATGCCCGATTATATAAAACGGGAGGTCGCCTCTGTGCTCGGCGTGGATATTTCTCCAGAGATGATAAAAATCGCCGAATCGCATTACGAAGACAAGGAACACATCCGCTTCCTTTGCGCCGATGCCGAAACGATGCAGCTTTCGGAAAAGTTTGACTGCATCATGGTGCACAACGCCTTTCCCCACTTCATGCACCCCGAAATGCTTTTAAAAAATCTTTCTTCCTTTCTTGTCCCCGGCGGGCGTTTGACGATTGCCCACAGCATGAGTCGTGCTGAAATCGACAAACGCCACGAGGGCAAGCCCCACAGCATTTCTTTAAAATTGCCAAGCGAAACCGACCTTTCAAAGCTTCTCGGTCAGTTCCTCACCGTGGACGTCGCGGTTTCCGACGACGAAAAATATATCGTCTCCGGCGTACTCAACAAAACAAAATAAAGCGTCCCATTTTTGGGATTTTGCTTCCCTCCGTTTCACTTTTGTGTTATACTAGTAAAACGACAAAAGAAACGGAGGGCTTTTCTATGCCGCAGGAAACGCAGGGACACGGGCATCATCATGACCCGCTCGAAAAGAAAAAACAACTCAATCGCCTGTCCCGTGCTATGGGGCATTTACAGCACGTCAAAAAAATGATGGAAGCCGATGAAGACTGCGCCGAAGTGCTCATCCAGCTTTCCGCCGTAGAATCCGCTCTGCACGGCTTGGGAAAGGAAATCATCAACGAGCACATCACCCACTGTATTGCACACGCCGTAGAAAATCACGATGAAGCGGCGATTGAGGATTTCAAAAAAGCGATTAACCGCTACTTATAATTCTATAAAAAATCAACCAAAAGCTCTGCGTCCGCACGGTCGTAGGGCTTTCTTTTTTCGACATTTTAAAACGTACTTGTCCTTATTTGTTAAAAGCTTGACAAATTTTAAAAAATCTATTGTAATTCTGTGAACGGTATGTTAATATGTTAACAAATTACAGGGTGAAGAGACTGTATTCTCTTGTGCCACTTCGACATACCATGTGTAGGAGGTCCGTTTTATGGGTAAAAAACAACTTGAGCAATTCCCGGCAAGACCGAGAACAGAAATTTGCTATAAGCTCCTTATGTTCACGGCTGCCATCACCGGTATGGCGCTTCTTTCCGCGTTTTATCCGGTTTGGGGTAACGTGCCTTTCATCGTTATTCCGTCCTTTCTGACACTTCTTTTTGCAAAGCCCGTATTCTTTGAAAAAATGAAGCTCACCACCCTCGTTGTGGTTCGACTGATTGTTGTTGCAGCAGCATTCCGTCTTTTCAATCCGCAAGTTTATGTAGATTTAATTCTCTTGGCGCTCATCGTCAACATTTTGGAAGCCACCTTTACCGACTTCTTCCGTCACAAGAAGATTTGGAACGGCATCTCCGGCTTGGCACTCGCCATCGGCGTTATCGCCTTACACGGCTTTTGGCTTCCGAAGGGCACAGCACCCTTCGGCATGGACTACTACCTCGTAGGCGGCCCCGGCGCAGTCACCATTCTTTATATGATCGGCTACACCCTTTGGAACTGGATTTTCGTAACCGACGAATTCTCCCCTTCCGTTTCTCTCATGCATGTCGGCTTCTTAGCCGCACCGATTATCGGTTGTGTCTGCACCCTCGGCATGGGCGAGCTTGGCGGCTTCAATATGTGGCTTTTGCTTCGTGCCTGCACCCTTTCCATCGGCGGCTGGTTACAAATCGGCGCAAAGGGCTGGTTCGAGCGTGAATTCTACAACGAGAAATTTGCAAAATTCATTGATTGGGTACATACAACCCCCGTACAGATTGTTTGCATGATTATTAACGTCTCCCTCATGGCAGCTGCGATTATTATTGCGGCAAAGAACGGCGCTATCGGCTACGAATTCAAGCCCTTTTTCTTAAACTAAGCCATTAACCAACACCTTAAAATAGAAAGACCCCTCGTTTTTAGTTTCGGCGAAACGGGGGGCCTTTCGTCTTATTTTTCGCACTTTATTCAACAGTTCATTTTCCTATGTTTATCGTCTCGGAATAATAAACAGAAAAAACTGTTTTGCTCCTTGACAAACAAATGTCAATATGTATACTATGAAGATGCAAGTAATTCTGAAAGGCGATTTTTCGCTTTTCGAAAGGAAGAAACTATGGAAGCCTATAAAGTTTTGGAAGTCAAACAAAGTGTGTTTGACAGCAACGACAAAGAAGCACAGCAGCTGCGCGAACAGCTCAAAAAAGACGGCGTTTTTCTGCTGAATTTAATGAGCAGCCCCGGCTCCGGCAAAACCACCACCTTAAAGCGCACCATTGCGGCGCTTAGGGATGAAATGAAAATCGGTGTTATGGAAGCAGACATTGATTCCGACGTGGATGCCAAAGCGATCAGCGAAACCGGTGCAAAAGCCATTCAGCTGCACACCGGTGGCATGTGCCATTTGGATGCCGCTATGACCAAGCAGGGTCTCGAGGGACTCGGCACAGAGGATGTTGATTTCGCCATTCTCGAAAACGTCGGCAACTTGGTTTGCCCCGCGGAATTTGATACCGGCGCGATTAAGAACGCGATGATTCTTTCCGTGCCCGAGGGTCACGACAAGCCCTTAAAGTATCCGCTCATGTTCTCGATTGTCGATGTTGTGCTCGTCAATAAAATCGACGTACTTCCCTATTTCGATTTTGACATGGACAAATGCCGCGAATACGTGCATATGCGCAACCCCAAAGCAGAGGTCATTCCGATTTCTGCACGTACCGGCGAAGGTATGGATGCTTGGTATAACTGGCTTCGCACAGAAATCAAAGCTTTTAAAGAAAACCAATAACCGCTCTTAAAGGAAGGAAGAGGATTATGGCAAATTTACGACCGAAAATTGTAAAACTCGCAAAAATGGTCGGCGGTATCGCCGGCGCAATGAACAAAATTGATGCTGAATCGCCCGAATACATGGCACTCAACTGTGTTGTTTCTGACGAGCAGGCAGATGTGGCGCTCACCTTGGGTCTTCGTAAACCCCGCACGGCAGAATATGCCGCAAAGAAATGCGGAAAAAGCGTAGAAGAAACCCATAAAATCTTAATGGAACTCGCACAAATCGGTGTCTGCAAGGTTTGGCACGAGGACGGTCAGGAACTGTTCTGGACCAACATTTTTGCGCCCGGCATGCTCGAAATGATGGTAAACAATCGCGAGCAGCTCGAAGCACACCCCGAAATCGGTAGAGCATTTGAAGCTTATACCCGTACCCGTTTGGCACCCATGACCCCCATGTTGCCGCAGGGCATGGCGATGATGCGCGTTGTTCCGATTGAATCCGCCATTAAAGATATTCCCGGCGTAGAGCCTTGGGAAAAGCTTTCCTATTATTTAGATAAGTACGATACCTTCAGTGTATCCGACTGCTCCTGCCGAGCTTCTCGCCGTCATATGGAAGAGGGCTGCGGTCACTTGGAGCATGAAATGTGCTTGCAGATGGGCTCCGGCGCAGAATACTATATTCAGACCGGTCGTGCCCGTCAAATCACCCGTGAGGAAGCCGAAGAAATCATCCGCAAGGCAGAGGAAAACGGCTTGATGCACGAAATGCCGCACACCGAAGAATGTGGTGAAGCTTTCGCTATTTGTAACTGCTGTGGCTGTTCCTGCTTCTCTATGCGTATTGCCAGCATGTTCAAAACCCCCGATGCTATTCGTTCCAACTTCGTAGCAGAAGTGAACCCCGAAAACTGCGTAGCTTGCGGTCAGTGCGTAGAAAACTGCCCCGTAAATGCGATTCAGCTCGGCAAAAAACTCTGCTCTAAGACCCCTCTCGAAGTGAAGCCCGAAAAGACCGCTCTCGACCATATGTGGGGCAAAAAGAATTGGAATTTAGACTACCGTGAAAACCGCAAGGATGTTACCGACGAAGGTACCTCTCCCTGCAAGACCGCCTGCCCCGCACACATTGCGGTTCAAGGCTATATCCGTTTGGCAAGCCAGGGCAAATATAAGGAAGCTTTAGCCCTTATCAAGAAAGAAAATCCCTTCCCGGCTGTCTGCGGCAGAATCTGCCCCCACGGCTGTGAAAGTGAATGTACCAGAGGCGACATTGACGAACCGATTGCAATCGACGAAATCAAGAAATTCATCGCCGACAAAGAGCTTGACGGCTCCGTTCGCTATGTACCCGAAAAGCGTCATGACTACAGCGACAAGAAGATTGCTGTTATCGGCGGCGGCCCGGCAGGTCTTTCCTGCGCTTATTTCTTAGCCGAAGACGGCTACAGCGTTACCGTATTTGAAAAGCAGGAAAAGCTCGGCGGTATGCTGACCCTCGGCATCCCCTCCTTCCGTTTGGAAAAAGAGGTTGTAGAAGCTGAAATCGACGTACTTCGTGAGCTTGGCGTAGAATTCCGCACCGGCGTTGAAGTCGGCAAGGATGTCACCTTAGACGCGCTTCGCAAGGACGGCTACAAGGCTTTCTATGTAGCCATCGGCGCACAGGGCGGCAGAACACTCGGCATTGAAGGCGAGGATGCACAGGGCGTTGTAGCCGGTGTTGACTTCCTTCGTGACGTTAACCTCGGCAAGGGCACAAAGCTCAGTGGTAAAACCGTTGTCATCGGTGGCGGTAACGTGGCTATCGACGTTGCTCGTACTGCCATTCGTACCGGCTCTGAAGCTGTTTCCATGTTCTGCTTAGAGCAGAGAGACGAAATGCCCGCTTTGAAGGAAGAAATTGAAGAAACCCTCAAAGAAAACATTGCCATTGAAAACGGCTGGGGTCCCAAGAGAATCCTCACCGAAAACGGCAAGGTTACCGGCGTAGAATTCAAAAAATGCGTACGCGTATTTGATGAAAACGGCAAGTTTGCTCCCGTTTATGATGAAGAAAACGTCAAGGTTATCGAAGCCGAAAACGTGCTTCTTTCCATCGGTCAGTCCATCGTTTGGGGCGACCTCTTAAAGGATAGCAAGGTAGAACTCAACCGCAACGCCACCGCACAGGCGGACGGTTTCACCTACCAGACCGCAGAACCCGACGTATTTGTCGGCGGCGATGCGTTCACCGGTCCGAAATTCGCGATTACCGCTATCGCAGCCGGTAAGCAAGGCGCAATTTCCATTCACCGCTTCGTTCAGCCCGGTCAGAGCCTGACCCTCGGCAGAGACCGCCGTGAATACCACGCCTTCGATAAGAACAATATCGTCGTTGAGGGCTTTGACAATGTACCGAGACAGAAAATCGGTCACAACCCCGACGCCGCTTGCTCCTTTAAGGATGACCGTATCACCTTTACCGAAGAGCAGATGAAGAAAGAAACCCAGCGTTGCCTTGGCTGCGGTGCTGCACAGGTAGATTCTTACATGTGCGTTGGCTGCGGTCAGTGCACCACAAAATGTAAGTTTGATGCGATTCATTTAACACGCAAATACAATTCCACTCCGGATTCCTACGAAAAACTGCCGATTAAGATGGCGGCAAATGCTGTAAAACGTGCCGGTAAGATTGTAGCTACCGGCGTTAAGGAGCTCGGTAAATAAATCTCATCGACAAAGGAGGAGCCTATATGCATGAGCTCGGTGTCATCAGCGCCATGGTCAAAACCATTGAAGAAATCATAAAAGAACAGGGCTACACCGAAGTGCACAAGCTCGTTTTAGAGGTCGGTGAGCTATCCGGCATCGTGCCGCATTACATGGAAGTGTGCTACCCCGCCGCGGTTTACAAAACCTTTATGGAAAACAGTGTCCTCGAAATGGAAACCATTCCCGGCATTGTGCGCTGTAAGGATTGCGGCAAGGAATTTAACGCTACGGCGCATGACTTTACCTGTCCGCAGTGTGAAAGCCACAACATGGAAATTCTCTCCGGCAACGATGTGATGATTAAAGAAATCCAGTGCACCTAACGGAATATCCTCAGAAGAAAAAGCTGCTCGATTCTTTCGGGCGGCTTTTTCTGTTTATTGGGCACTCTGTACAAAGACCTTTTTGTGCAGAGTGCTATTTTTCAGCAATATAATTGTAGAACATTGCGGCTTGATAATTCCTCTGTGATTTAATATAATGGTCATATAGTCTATTTTTATGGGGGTCTAACATGAAACACGAAGCTATCATCAGCCAAATGACACTAGAAGAAAAGCTCTCTATGCTCTCGGGTGACGGCCCTTGGCGCACCCAGGCGATTCCCCGTTTTGGGGTTCCCTCTATCACTGTATCCGACGGCCCTCACGGACTCAGAAAGCCCAACGAAAAAAGCGTAGCGGTGAACGATTCCGTAAAAGCGACCTGCTTCCCGACCGCCGTTACCGTTGCCGCCTCTTGGGATAAAGACCTCGCCAAGACCTTGGGCGAAACCATTGCCGAGGAATGTCTCGCAGAGGATGTCGGCATTTTGCTCGGCCCCGGTGTAAACATTAAGCGTTCTCCCCTTTGCGGCAGAAACTTTGAATATTTTTCTGAGGATCCGTATCTCGCCGGCTATATCGCCTCTGCCTTTATCAACGGCGTGCAGTCGAAGGGTGTGGGCACGAGCTTAAAGCATTTTGCCTGTAACAACCAGGAGGAACGCCGTCTTTCTATCAGCAGTACGGTAGATATGCGTACCCTGCGCGAGCTGTATTTAACGCAGTTCGAGATTGCGGTTAAAAACAGCCACCCCTACACGCTGATGTGCTCCTATAATAAAGTAAACAAGGTCTATTCCAGTGAAAACAAGCTCCTTTTAACCGATATTTTGCGCAACGAATGGGGCTATTCCGGCGTGGTGATGTCGGACTGGGGTGCTGTCAATGACAGAGCCCGCGGCGTTCCCGCAGGACTTGACCTCGAGATGCCCGGCTGTAACGGTAAAAATGACCGCTGTGTAATAGATGCCGTAAACAGCGGTAAGCTGGATGTAAAATACGTCGACCAAGCGGTAGACAACATGCTCGACCTCGTTTTCCGCTGTCAGAAAAATGCCCAGCCCGGCTACACCTACAGCATCGAAAAGCACAATGAAATTGCACAAAAGGTGGCAGAGGAAAGTGCCGTTCTGCTCAAGAATGAAAACAATATTCTGCCCTTAGATAAAAACAAAAAGATTTTGGTTTTGGGTGCGCTCGCTGAAACCCCGCGTTATCAAGGTGCCGGCAGTTCGCACGTCAATTCCCATAAAATCACCTCTCTGTTAGACGGCTTAGATGCACTGGGCGTTCGCTACGAATATGCCCCCGGCTACACCTTGGATTCCAAGAAGAGCAGTGTAAAAGCTCGCGAAGCCGCGGTTGCCTTAGCTAGAAACTATGACACCATTTTAATGTGCATCGGTCTCACCGACGAATACGAGGCAGAGGGCTTTGACCGCTTGACCTTGGATTTGCCGCAGTCACAGCTGGATTTGATGACGGAAATCACCAAGCTTTCCAAAAATATTGTCGTGAATTTGCAGTGCGGCTCACCTGTGACCATGCCGTGGCTTTCTAACGTACAGGGGCTTTTACTCAGCTACTTAGGCGGTCAGGCAACCGGTGGCGCGGCGGCAAACCTCTTATACGGTATGGCGAACCCAAGCGGCAAGCTGGCAGAAACCTTCCCGCTCGCTTTAGAGGATACCCCCTGCTATCGCTACTTCCCCGGAGACGGCAGAAGCGTGCTCTATCGTGAGGGCGTTTATGTGGGCTACCGCTACTACACCACAGCGCAAAAGGATGTACTCTTCCCGTTCGGCTACGGCTTGAGCTATACCTCTTTCCAATATGACAAGCTCGATTTAAAATCCACGCAATATCATGACGGCGACGCCGTAGAATTCTCGGTTACTGTTTCCAACACCGGCGACAAAGACGGCAAGGAGGTTGTGGAAGTCTATGTGCATCCGCATGACCCCAAAATCGATCGTCCCGACCGTGAGCTTAAAGCATTTAAGAAGGTATTTGTAAAAGCCCACAGCAGTGAGACTGTATCGTTCTCGCTCTCGAAGCGCGATTTCTGTTACTACGATGTAGACAGCAAGGCGTTCGTTTTAGACCAAGGCAAATACGATATTATCGTTGCGAAAAACGTTATGGACAGCTCGCTCGTTGCCACAGTAGAATTTGTAGACGGCAACACCAAGGATAAGCATTTGAGCATCAACAGCTGGTATAATCACCCCTCCGACCGCGAAATCACCAAATCGGAATTTGCTGAGCTGTTGAGAATGGATTTACCCGAGCGCATGATTGCACCTAAAAAGGGTGAATTTAAAGGCGAGCACCTGATTGCAGACCTCATGCCTACCTCCGGTCTTGCCAGAGGCATTGCCAAAATCGCACGTTTCGGTATTCGCACCGTGACGCACGTAAAAGACAACGACCCCGGCTTGGAAATGGGCTACAGATGCTTCATCTACACGCCCCTTTATAAACTGCCGGCCTTCGGCTATGTGCTTTCCAAGGACAGCCTAGAGGGCGTCACAGACGTTTTCAACGGTCACCCCTTTAAAGGCACCGGCATCGTGATTAAAGATTTCACGAATCAGCTTAAAAAACATATCAAAAAGAAAAAATAAATAAAAAGCAAAAAACAAAGAACCGCCCCGAACTGCAAGGAAGCAATTCGGGGCGGCTTTTTCGGTATTCGTTACATTCGGTATTCGTTTATTCCGCTGTAAAGGGAATTTTGTTTTCGTCTACATAGGTTTTGGCGGCGCTATCTTCGGGGGCAAAGATTTTCACGGCTTTATCGCCTGTGAAAATATCCTTTTCCATGGTTTCCACCGAAGATAAATGACATTCTTCCAAAGCCTTGCAATTATAGAAAACATAGGGCTCCATAGTCTTTACAGAAGCTGGAACTGTGACGTTTTTCAATACTTCGCATTCCTCAAAAGCACCTTTTCGAAGGGTTTCGATGCCCTCGCATAAGGTGAGCTTCTCCACAGAGCGGCACTGGTAAAATGCACTGGTATCCACGGTTTTGCAGGTAGAGGGAATATAAATCTCTTTGGCTTCACGGCATTTCAAGAAAGCGTGGTCGCCGATGTATTCCAGACCCTCGCCGAGGATAATTTTATCGGCATGGAAGCACTTGGCAAATGCCCAGTTTTCAATGCGTTTTACGCCGTCGGGCAAGCAGATTTCGGTCAGCTTGTCGGAAGAATAGAACGCCTTTTCGCGAATGATTTCCGGTGCGCCGTTCCACACAATCGTGGTCAACGCGCCGTTCGCTGTGCTGTGGGAGTTGTCAATCAAGCTTTCAAAGGCGCTCACGCCGATATTTTTAATATTTTTGCCAAAGGTTACCTTTTCTAAGTTTTTGCAATACATGACGGCAAAGTTGCCGATAACCTCTAAGCTGTCGGGAAATACGATTTCCTGCACGGTTTCGTTTTTATAAAGTGCCTTATTTTCGAGCGCCACAACCGTGTGACCGTCCACCTCACCGGGGATATTCAAAACGGTATCCGTGCCCTGATAGGCGGTGATGACCGCTGTGCCGTCCTCAAACAGCATGTATTCATAATCGTTGCAAGCCTGCCGGGTGGCATCGGGAATGGTTTTACCCATAATGTCGGCAACCATCTCTGTTGCCGGGTCATAAGATTCCATTTCGCCGCTAATAGCATCCATAGTACAGCCGCTGAAAAGTGCGGTGATGCCTAAAGCCAGTGCCACAAGTGCAATTCCTGTTCTTTTACGCATTCTTATCGCCGCCCTTTCCTTTTTTGGCAAGCTTCTCTTGCTTTCTTCTTTCCATATCTGCCTTGCGTTCGGCTTCGAGTCTTTCGATTTCTTCTTTTCTCTTGGCAAACGCGGCATCGGCACGTTCTTTGGAATCCACATATTTGTCGCGGATTTCATCAAAGTGTGCGAAGTTTTCTTTTTCTGTAATCATACGTTTGGCATCGAGCAGAATTTTAACAGAGCGCACATAGCGGGATTTTTCATTGACCAAAGACTGGATTTTCTTTTTCTTGGCAATTCTCTGTTGTAAGGTTTGCTCGGGCAAATCCTCTGCCGCTTCGAGTGCCTTAGCATCCGGCTCGGGCACGTTGCCGTTTGGATAGAATTTTTTAAGATTCTTTTGGCAACCCAAAAGCTGACGGGCAAAGGCGATCGCATCACTGCGGATTTCTCTTTCCTCGTGCGTGGTTTTGGGCAGCTGCTTGGCTTTGGCAATAATGGATTTATCTGCATTGTAAATCGCCGTTACGCCAACATCATACAGCTTCACATAGCTGTTGTATTTCACCTGCACACGCGCAGTTTCGTATTTATTCATTTCATCAATGACGAAGTCGCAGACCGAAATTTCATCGCTTAGCTTTTTGTAAGCGCGGTTTTCTTTCTTTGCCTGTTTAAGCGCCGCTTTTCTCGCCTTCTTTTCTTCCGGCGTGGAAGCCGGCAATGCTTTCGCTTTGGCTTTTCTTTCCTGTATAACTGCGCGTTTTTGCACTTCGGTTTCCTTATAAGCCGCCTTTAAACGAGCAATTTCTTTTTTTCTAAATTCTTTTTCTTCAAGCGATCTTGTCGGCAAATGCTTTGCCTTTTCGATGTCCTCCTTCGTGGTCATCGAAACACGCTCTTTATAGAGCTCCTTGGCTTCGTCGATAAGATCAATCGCTTCAACCAAATCCTCATCTTGAAGAACCCCGTTGCCGTAGTCCTCGAACATAGCGCGGATTTTAAGTACCTTTACGATGCCTCTCTGCTTAACTTCTGTCAAATCATAGAAGAAATAGGGCAACATATTTAAGAATGCACCGATCACTGCCGCGACAATCAAGACCTCGAATAAATCCTCGCGGAAGGAGGCAACTTCCAGTACGTCGTAGTTATCCTGCAAGCCCAATTTCTGATAAATCGCCGGCAAAACAAGGCCTGTGAACATACCGATAAAGCTACCGATGATGCCGACCGCACCGAACATACCGTCAATGCGCTCGCCGGTGTAATACTGCTGATAGTCACGCATATCTGCATTGATACCGGGATTGTAAACGACAGAGAAAGCGTTTACAAAGCCGTTGAGATAATAAAGAATAATCAGCGCGTACATGTTTTTATACAGCGGGAACAAGAGCGCAATTAAAACCACGTTTGCCGCGTTGCACCAAATCAGAAGATTTCTTTTACCGATGGTACGAATCGCAAACGGGCAAAGAATCATCGCCCAAAGTGCCGCATTACCGATTAAAGTAGAAGCGATACCGTAGGTCGCCATTCTTTCCGGGAAGCCGTAAATGAAGGTCCAGCCGATGATAACACCGATAGCGCCCTCTAAGAAGCCAAGCCAGCCTGCGCAGGAGGTAATCCAGAAATATTTATTCTTCGCTACCGAGCGGAAGGCATCGCTGAACTTAAAGTGCGAAACATGCGTTTTCGCAACAATGATACGTTCTTTTGTACCGCATACCATAATATAGGACATCGCAATACCGACAATGGCAATAATGGGGTAAATAATGCGGTAGGTCATAATATTATTTAAGCCGCCCGTAAATTTAGAGAGCATCGGCACAAACAAGCCGGTAAGGGTCGGCGCCAAGCAGTAAATAATCGAAGAGACGGAAATAATATCCGTTCTCTCCTGTGAGTTCGGCGAAATAACGTTCGCAAGGTCTGTAAAGCAGTTCATATAGAACGGCGAGAAACACTGCAAAATGTTAAAACATATAAATACCGCCGCCACTTTTTCCGCATAGGACATCGTTTCATACGGCATCCAAACAAAGGCAATCGAAGTGAGCACGGTCGGGATACCCATGATAGCGATCCACGGGCGGAATTTACCCATTTTCAAACGGGAGTTATCAATGATATAGGACCTTAAAATGGTGATTAAAAAGCCAACCAAGGTGGAGGCAACCGCCATAAACTGCAAATGCATCGGCTTAATACCGATGGTGTTACCGACCAAAAAGCTCGTCGCTGTAAGAGCGATTTGATCCGCAAAGGACATAACGAATTTTACACCCATGCCGCCTACGCCGTAGGAAATAATTTCCTTATATGGTACGTAGTTTCCAAGCGCAGGTGTTTTCCAGTGCAAAGCGAAATTGTTCCAAACTTCGCCGACTTTTTCGCCAACCTTCTTTTTCATTTGAACAACCCTACCCTTCTATTTTACACATAACAGCTTCTTCATTTTAGCATTTCCGATAGGGGGTGTCAACGAAAATTTAGTGAAATATTCTACAAATTATTTTTGTTTTAAAATTTTTTTGTTAAATTACTATAAATGACAAAAAGAGGGTAAAAAAATGAACGGCTAATACACAAAGCATGTATCTGCCGTTCATTTTTGATTTAAAGAATTTTTCTTTTATAACAGCGGCTTTGGCGGCGGCAGGATTTCCTCTTTCGAAAAAGGCTCCTCCAACAATTTTCGATAGTCGCGCGGATACATCTTTTTCACCTTAAAAAACACATTCGAAAAATAATGCTGGTCGGCAAAATGCAAAAGCTCGCTGACCGCTTTCACGGAAAGATTGGTATTGCGCAAATATAAACACGCCAATTCGATTTTCCGATTCAAAAGATATTGGTTCGGCGTAATCCCGAACTGCTCGCGAAAAAGCACAATCGTGTGATTTTTGGAATAATGAAACGCCTCAGCCAGCTGTCCGAGGGTAATTTTTTCTAAGATATTTTCATCTATATAGCGTTTCATTTGCTCCGCCGCACTTTCCTGCGGTTGGTTTTGCTTCTGCTCGAAAGCGGAAATCGCCATAAACAGCGTATATAAAAGCAGAGAAAATTCCCGCACAGCATCGGCATATTCCTCAGCACCGGCAATCGAAAGCGCTGTAATTTTCGAAAAGATTTCTTTTGCCCCCTCAGCACGAAAGCGATATTTATTTTGCGGCAGATAATACGCCGCCATGGGTGCAACAAAACCGCCGTCAAAGACAAACCACTGCTTTCGGCAAGGGCAGTTTTTCACACTGCCATAGCTGTGACAGCTGTTTTTCGGCAGAAAGACCACGTCACCGGCTTCTGCCACAAAGCTTTCGCCGTTGATATGGAACTCGTTTTGCCCTTCTAAAATATATTCCAGCGCATAAATCGGGGAACAGGCTCTTTGAATATGATAATTCACCTCGCACTGCTCCTCGGCTTTTTCCAAAAGCTGAAGCGGTGCGGCCGCCGAATAATAGGCATTTAGGTTAGCATAGTTTTTGAGCATCGTGATATTCCTCACTAAAATCGTGCATTTCTCTATTTAATTCTAGCAAAAAGATTGTTAAAATACAAGTAGTATTCCGCTTATCTGCTTTATGGAGACAACATCTACCGAAGGGGGCTTTCCTTTATGCAGGAAATTCTATTGAACAGCGATTGGCAGTTCCGAGAACACGGTCAGCAAAATACAGAAACAGTATCTCTGCCGCACACGGTGCAGATAGAGCCACTGAACGTTTGGCGCAACAAGCAGGGGCTGTTTGAATATGAAAAGACCTTTCGCGTGCCGAAAATTTACCCAAATCAGCGCGTCTTTTTGGAATTTGAGGCGGTCATGACGAACTGCAAGGTCTATGTAAATAACCGCTTCCTGGCGGAGCACTTCGGCGGCTATCTGCCCTTTTGTTTAGATATAACCGATTTGGTTTCGACCGAGACTCCAAATCACGTCTTTGTGCTTGTAGACAATCACGATGACAAAGACACCCCGCCCGGCAAGCCCACCGAAGGACTGGATTTCTTATATTACGGTGGCATTTACCGCAACGTGCGCCTTCTTATTAAGCCGGAAATTTATTTTACGCATTCCATGGAAAAAAGTGTGGCTTTCGGCGGCACACGCATAGATACAAGATTGCAAAACGGCGCGGCGGACATTTATATTTGGGAAAACATCAAAAGCACAGCAAGCGAAAACAGAGCCGGTCAAATCACCTATAGGCTTCTGTATAACGGACAGTGTGTCGATACGTGGGCGCAGGATTTCGAGACAGCCGCCGACGGAGAATGTACGAAAATGACCGCCGTACAGCTGAAAAATCCGCAGTTATGGAGTGTGGAACAGCCGCATTTATATATGCTGGAATCTACAATAACCTATGACGGGCAAAAAGACAGCCACGAAACGACCTTCGGCATTCGCAGTATCGAGGTGGACGAAAACGGGCTTTATCTCAACAATCAAAAAATCCACCTGTTCGGTCTTAACCGCGGACAGCAGTTCCCCTATCTCGGCATTGCCGCCTCCGACTATGCTCAACGTCGCGAAGCCAGACTTTTAAAAGAAAGCGGCATCAACTGCTTGCGCCTTGCCCACTATCCGCATTCCCCTGCCTTTATTGACGAATGTGACAGACTCGGCATTTTGCTGATTGACCCCGTGCCCGGCTGGCAGTTTTTGGGCGGAGAGTTTTGGCAGAAGCGGCTCGAAGAGAATTTAACCGAGCTTGTGCGCCGCGACCGCAATCATCCGAGCGTCATTATTTTTGAAGTCACCCCGAACGAAACCAACTGGGCCACGAAAAAGGGCGATTTATATTTGCGGCATTTGCACGAAATCGTCAAAGAGGAATGTGCGGGTGCGCTGACCGGCGGCGATACGGTCGGCAGAAAGAATGCCCTCGTGCCGAATTTTGATATTCCCTACAGTGGCAAGGATAAATCTAATTTTGTGGAGCGGCTTTTCCGAAAAGATAACCGCTTACAGCTCAAGCGCGAATACGGTGACTGGGGCTTCGGTGGCAACAAGAGCACCACCCGTGTTTCGCGCGGGGACGGTGAGCTTGCCATGCAGATTCAAACCTGGAATTTTCAATACACCCATAACGATAACTTCCGCACGCAGGATATTATCGGTGACTTGATTTGGGAAGGCATCGACCACAATCGCGGCTATTATCCCGACGCGCCGATTTCCAAAAGCGGCATTTTCGATATTTTCCGCATTCCCAAGCTTTCCTATCAATTCGTCCGCAGTCAGGCAAAGCCCAAGGATGAAACCGATTTTGTGCTCTTTTTGCAGGCACTTTCCTGGGAGGGCAAGAAAAATTTGGTCTTTTACAGCAACTGCGACCGAATAAAACTTTTCTCGGGTGGCAAATGCCTTGCCGAAGCCGCACCGGACAGCGGTGCAGATGTCCCCTTTACTGTAAAAAAGAGCAAGCAAATCAACGATAACTACTGGATGACCGCCGAGGACCACATTGCAACCAGTAAAAAGGCGTGTCCTTTGGCGAAGCACGCCATGGCCTGTATGTTTGACGGCGGCAACTGTCAGCACATGGATTTTCCACCCTTTACCTTTAAAAATTTGGATTTGCGCGGCGTACAGGAACTGGAAGCGCAGGGCTTTTCTAACGGCAAATGCGTAAAAACCGTGGTGTTCAAAAAGCAAACACCGGCAACACAGCTTGAAATTTTGCCCCAAACCTTCGGGCTCTCTTTACGGGCTGATGATAACGATTTTATCTTTGTACACGTTCGGGCAGTCAACGAGGCGGGCACAGTGGACACGCGCTATCAAGAAAGCATCACGCTGACGGTAGAAAGCGGCTCGACTATCGGGCACAACCAAATAAACGCCGAAGTCGGCATTGCCGGTTTCATGGTGAAAGCTGACTGCGGTGCAAAGGCACTGCATCTGCACGCAGAAAGTGTTTCCGGTCTGACGGGCGACTGCGTGCTTCCCTTAGTCTAATCTCCCTTTAAAAACAGCAAAAGCCACAGAAGAGCTATCTTCCGTGGCTTTTGCTGTTTTTATATTGGTTTCTCTTTCGCGGCTTATCGTTCCAGCACAATGCGGTCAATTTCCTGAAGCTCCGCTTCACTCAGCGGTGTGGCTTCTAAAATGCCGAGATTATCGAGAATCTGCTCCGGATGCGAAGCCCCGACCAAAACACTGGTCACGGCCTCATCTTTCAAAATCCAAGTCAGCGCCATTTGTGCCAAACTTTGCCCACGCTCTTTGGCTAAAGCATCTAACGCATGCAGCTTCCCGAGAAGCTCCGACGTTAAGCGGTCTTCTTTTAAGAATCCGGGGCCGGTGCGAATGCGGCTGTCTGCCGGAATTCCATTTAAATAGCGATCCGTCAAAAGTCCCTGCGCCAAAGGACTGAAAGTAATTAATCCTTTGCCGGTTTCCTGCACCGCTTCCTTTAAGCCGTTTTGTTCAATCGTTCTGTCTAAAATAGAATAGCGGTTTTGATTGATGACAAACGGACAATGCAGTTCTTTTAAAATCGCCGTTGCTTCTTTGAGCGTTGCGCCGTCATAGTTAGAAAGGCCGACATACAGCGCCTTTCCGCTTTGCACCGCACTGGCGAGCGCACCCATCGTTTCTTCGAGCGGCGTTTCTTTATCCATACGATGATGATAAAAAATATCCACATAGTCAAGCTGCATCCGCTTTAAGCTTTGGTCTAAAGAGGCCAGCAGATATTTTCGGCTGCCGAAATCGCCGTAAGGGCCTTCCCACATCGTATAACCGGCTTTGGTGCTGATAATCATTTCATCCCGGTAAGGCAGAAAATTTTCCTGCAAAATTTTACCGAAATTCCGTTCGGCATCGCCCGGCTTCGGGCCGTAGTTGTTCGCCAAATCAAAATGCGTAATGCCGTTATCGAAAGCACAAAACAGCATTTTTTTCATATTTTCAAAATCCTGCGCACCGCCAAAATTGTGCCAAAGCCCTAAGGAGACTTTGGGCAGTTTAAGGCCGCTTTTTCCGCAGCGATTATAGGTCATTTTCTCATAACGTGATGCACTGGCTTGATAGGACATAGGAAGCCTTCTTTCTGTTTTTTCTCATTGTAGCAAAGTTTTTCCGGCATTGCAAGAAAGATTTATGAAAAAGAAAAAAGCCCGAACGAATCGGGCTTTTCTAAAAAACGATTTTATTTTTTTGCCTTTTTCGGCGCGGCTTTCTGTTTATAGAAAATGAGGCCGATACCCATGATGCAAGCGAATACGATTAAGTAAGCGATAATCGGGCAGGCAAATCTGCCTTCTGCTGCAGCGGCTCTGTAGGGCATGATGCCGTGTGCATAAATCGCGGCAAAAATCATGAAGCCGGAACCGAGGATAGCAAATGCGGGAAGTACAAATCTCTTTAAGGGGTGTACATCCTTTGCCTTTACCATAAAGGTGATAAAGATAGGCATGTAAATTGCATAGGTGGTACAAATGGGAAGTTCGGAGGAATCGAAGTTGAAGAAACCGAACCAGCCCTTCGGAGAAAGGTTTGCACCGTAGAAGAAGAGGAACCAAAGAGAGCACATGAGCAAGCCTAAAACAGCGGAGTTCGACGGCATATTGGTCTGCTTGTCTACTTCCTTGAACATCTCCGGCTTCGGGCCTACGTTTCTGGCTGCTACGGAGAACATACCTCTGGTGCAGCCGAGCATCAAGCCGTTGAGTGTGCCCATGCAAGAAATCGCAACGAAAAGGTTCAAAATGTTACCGAAAACAGGGCCGAAAACATTGGTTAAAGCGAAGGTCGAACCGTTTTCCATAAGGTTTTCTACGGTTGCGCCGCCTGCCAAGCCGATGAAATAGAACAGGTAAACGGCAATGATGATAAGGCCGCCTGCAATCAAGGCAATCGGAAGATTGCGCTTGGAATTTTTAAGTTCGGAGTTAATGGAGGTTGCAACAATCCAGCCTTCATAAGCGAAAGCGGTTGCAACAACGGCGGGGAATAAAACGCCTAAGTCGCCGCTCTGGTTGGCGAAGTTCTGTACAAGAATCGGGGTTTCTGTGCCCGCAATGTTGTGAGTGAAGCCGTAAATAGTACCGATAACAGCCATAAGAACGAGCGGAATTAATTTGATAACGGTGGTAGAAACCTGGAACTTACCCGAGATTTTCGGAGAAAGAACATTCAGTGCATAGCTGATAACAAGGAAGAAACCGGCAAGCACGAAGCACTCGGGACCGGTTACACAGCCGCCGTCTGCCGCAGAAATATGCATTGCAAAATCAGGATTTACAGAGCATATAAACGTAAGCAAGTATCTAGCGCTGAGCCAAGATAAAACGGAAACGAGTGTCGGGTAGTAAATCATCGACATGAACCAGCCAACAATATAAGCATACTTGTGGCCGACAGTAGCTTCTGCGTAGTCGACGACGCCGTTCACCTTCTCGTACTTTTGGGCCATGACTGCGAATGCAAGAACGCAGCAAAGCATGATGACACCGCCGATAACCCATGCAATAACACCGTAAAGCATATTACCGTTTGTGGTTTGCAGAATCGTTTGCGCTTTAAAGAAAACGCCTGAACCGATTACGATACCCGCGACCATGCAAATCGCCGTAACCAGTCCGTACTTTTTTTTGAGTTCGCTCATAAAATCCTTCTTTCTTTTTAAAATTTAATTTCAAAAGGCAAAGACAAAACACAAAAGAAGCTAATAGGCGCCAAGGTTCCACTAAATCTTTGCCACAAAATCTATTTTGCATTTCACTTTGACCAGATAAAGTATTCTATCATATTTTATAGAAACTCGTCAATAGCTTTTCATTTCAAAAATGAATTTATTTCCCTGTGACACGTTCCACAAAGTGAAGCCGGTAAGCGGCATAGAATTGTCATTGAGTAAAGTTCAGTTTTTTGAAAGCATTACACTATCTATAAATAAATCAAAAAACGGCTGATGTAAAAACTGCATCAGCCGTTTTTTCTGTCAAAGAATCCCCTTACTTTTCCGCCTACCTATGAGCATTTAAGGGAAATTGGAACGTATCTTTTCCTTTGAAAAAGTAAGCCTAATCTTTATAGGCTATGTTTTTTCTTAAAATAGCCTAAAGAGAACACAGCACCGGCAGAAAGTACACCCAGCATTTCTAAAGCCCCCTGTGTTTTTGCACCGGTTTTTGGAATTTCCGGTACGACGGTATCGGTTTGTGTGTTCACTTCTGTGGACGGTTTTTCCGAATTCTTTGGAATTTCGCTTTCCGGCAGTTTGGGAAGCACTAAGGTTTCCAAATCCGTAATCTCCTCTGTACACGCCGCATCCATAAACAGCTTTCCGCAAACGGCGCATTGATAATGTGCCTTTGTGCCAGTTACCTCTTTTGTGGGCGGAATTTCTGCCACATATTCTGCCGTATGCGGCAGCATGGGAAGCTGTATAGCAGTTAAATCTAAAATTTCCTTGGTGCACGCCTCATCTTCAAAGTTTCTCTCACAAAACGGGCAGTGAAAATAAGATGTATAGCCTGTTTTGGTACAGGTAGGCATGGCGGCGTGCATTAAAATACAGCAATGTTTATGTCTTTTCAGCATGAACTCAGCTGTTCTTCCGTTTCCGCAATCATATTGATAGGTAATTTCGTCCGAGTTTTCATCGAAGCGTACTATACCGTCCTCAAAGCTGCCGCCCTGCAAAGCAGAGACCTTGGTTAAATCTAAGAAAGGCATTGTTGAAAGCGCACAGCCGTCCTCCACCTCATAGGAATTGTCTCTGCAATAAAACCACTTTAAGTCTTTACAGTTTTCCACATTTATACTGATTAAAGCATTTACATCGCACTCAAGTGAGTATAAGCGGACATTTTGGCTAAGGTCCAGTTCGGTTAAATTGTTTCCCGAGCAGTAAAGCCATTCCAGTGCCGGATTTTCTCGTAAATCCAGAGCATGCAAAGCATTTCCCTGGCAAGACAGAAGACATAATTTTTTGTTGTGACTCACATCCAAATCACTAAGGCAGTCTTCTTCGCACCCCAAAGACTCCAGCTCCGGGCATTGGGCTACATTCAGAGAGGTCAGCGATAAATTCAGACTGCATTCAAGGCTGCGCAAAGCCGTGTTTTTGCTTAAATCCAAAGTTTTCAGCTGGTTTTGCGCGCATTCGAGAAGTTCCACGGCTGTAAAATATTCGACGCCCTTTAAATCTTCTATTCCCATATTCGGAATATAGATTTCTGTTGTTTTATCTATTTCCGTCTGCGACAGGAATCCGTTTTTATCGGCATCCACATTTTCAAGGACCCATTGTCTGAAAACGGCATCGGGAAAATTTTCTTCCTGAATTCCCACCCCGGGGTCTGTCGCAAAAGCCAAAAGAGAAGTCACAGAAAGCAGTAAAACGAGCGTCAAAGCACAGCTTATCGTTTTCTTTAAATGCAATTTTTTCATACTTTTCACCTCAGCTATTTTTCCAAAATCACAAAGAGCGTTTTTCGTTTCGGGGAAAATACATTTTCACCGGAGATTAAAAAATCGTTTCCCGATGTTTTCCGCAAAATCATTGTACCACTTTTTCCTTTTATCTTCAAGGGAAGCAAGGGGTTTTCGGTATTTCTCTTTGCAAAGATAAACAGGCAAAGCAGCAAACATCCTGCCACAAAATACGGTATCCTTTAAAATTCCGACAACGGCTTCTTTCAAAATTTCTCTTGTCAATTCTTACAAATCGCAGGTGCGTTTTTCGTCATTTGGCTTAAAATACAAAAATCTTTCAGAATTGCTTGACTTTTTATGAATTGTGTAATATAGTAAGGGCAATGAGTAATCGTTTACACAAATTTTGGAGGCAGAAGCTGAATTGAAGAAGATATCCATGGTGGAAATCGCACAGCTCTCGGGCGTGTCCATTGCCACGGTCTCAAGAGTTTTAAATAAGAATGGGCGTTATTCCGCCGAAACCGAAAAACGCGTGATGCAGGTTGTAGAAGAATACAAATACCAAATCAATCAAAATGCAAAAGGTCTTCGTACAAATAAAACCCAAAGCATCGGCATGATTGTTCCCGACATCACCAACGAATTTTTCGGCAGGATTATCCGCTCAGTTGAAAACTCCTTGGTCGCTTTAGACTACACCGTTGTAGTTTGCGATTCCAACGAGAACAGCGAGCTGGAAAAGAAATACATCGCCGATTTAGCCGCTAAAAATGTAGACGGTATTATTCTAATTAGTACGGAATCCGATGTAAAAAGTATTTATCAGGAATACAAAATTCCGACGGTGTATATCGACCGTCGACCGGCGAATGCGGGCACGCTCATTGTTTCGGACAACGAACGCGGCGGTTATTTAGCCGCAGAAGAGTTGATTCGCAAAGGATGCAGAAAAATCGTGCATCTGCGTGACCAAAACACCTACTCTACCGTTCGTCACCGTTACATGGGCTTCCAAGAAGCGCATGAGGCCTATAAAGTGCCTCTCGACGAAGAATTGGTTCTGCCGATTTCGGTTTGCCACGACGCCGCCTATACGGCAGTGGAGAACCTATTGCGCAGCGGTAAATCCTTTGACGGTATCTTTTGCGAAAACGACCAAGTGGCGCTCGGTGCTTTGCACGCGATTCGAGATGCCGGTCTTTCGGTTCCGGAGGATGTTAAAATTGTCGGCTTCGATGATACCTCTTTCGCTTCGCTTTGCAGCCCTTCGCTGACAACCGTGCATCAAGACACAGAAGCCTTTGGCAAATGCGCGGTGGAGCATTTAATGCAGCTCATAGAGGAAGACGGCACAAAAAACGATGTGTGTGTTTTGCCGGTTGAGCTAATTAAAAGAGCCACAACATAACAGCCATTCACAGTGGGGGAACACAGTTCCCCCATAAAAAAGCCACTTTGGGTAAACCTTTACCCAACTTACACAACAACAAAAAGGAACACAGAAAGGGAGGTTCTTATGGATACATTGGTCGAAATGAAGGATGTGGTGAAAAAGTTCGCCGGCGTCACGGCACTCAATCACATTTCCTTTGACATAAAAGCCGGTGAGGTGCACGTGCTCTTAGGTGAAAACGGCGCCGGTAAATCCACCCTCATGAAAATTTTAAGCGGTGTTTACCAGCCCACCGAAGGCAGTATCATCCTGAACGGCAAAGAATTTAAAAAGCTGACGCCGAAGGATTCCACTGAAAACGGCATCAGTGTTATCTACCAGGAATTGAGCGTCATCGACGAGCTTTCGATTGAAGAAAATCTTTTCGTCGGCAAGCTGCCTATGAAAAAAATCGGACCGTTAAAAGTGGTTGATTACGCCGAGATTCACAAACGGGCGCTCGAGCTTATGGAAAAAGTCGGTTTAAACCGCGACCCGAAAACCTTGGTGGAAGACATCAGTATTTCCGAGAAACAGCAGGTTGAAATCGCCAAAGCGCTCGCCTGCGACAGCAAGGTCATCGTCATGGACGAGCCTACCGCTTCACTCACCTCGGAAGAAGTCAAACACCTCTTTAAAATCATTCGCCAGTTAAAGGCCGAGGGTAAGGGCATTGTCTTTATCTCGCATAAAATGGCGGAAATCATTGAAATCGGTGACCGCGTCAGCGTACTTAAAGACGGCACCTATGTCGGCACAAAGGATGTAGCTTCCGTCACCACCGATGATTTAGTCACGATGATGGTCGGCAGAACAATTCAAAAGACCTACCAGCACGAGGGCGATATAGATTTCGGCAAAGAAGAAGTCATCTTCGAAGTGCAAAACCTTTGCCGCAAGGATAACAAGGTAAAAGATATTTCCTTTAAACTGCATAAGGGCGAAATTCTCGGTTTCTCCGGTCTTGTCGGCTCGGGCAGAAGCGAAATGATGAATTCCATTTTCGGTGCAGAACCGAAAAGTCAAGGTAAAATCTTAATGAAGGGCAAAGAAATCAAAATCAAAAGTCCTTACGATGCGATTAAAAACGGCTTAGCCATGGTTACGGAAAACCGCCGCGAAACCGGATTTTTCGGAAACTTCAGCATCAAGCAGAATATTTCCATTCTCCCCTTTATTAAAGCTTCCAAAATTGGCGGCACAGTGGGTCTTACCAACCGCAAATTTGAAAATGATTGCGCCGCAGAACAGAAGCAAAACCTCAATATTAAATGCTCGAGCACCGAGCAGAACATCACCGAACTTTCCGGCGGCAATCAGCAGAAAGTGATTTTAGGCAAATGGCTTGCCGCAAACTCGGAAATCATTATTTTCGATGAGCCGACCAAGGGCATTGACATCGGCAGTAAGAGTGAGATTTACATGCTCATGCGAAAACTTGCCGACATGGGAAAAGGCGTCTTAGTGGTTTCCTCAGAATTACCGGAACTGCTCGCTGTATGCGATACCATTTCCGTTTTCCGCGAGGGCAAAATTGTAGAGACCTATACCCATAAAGAAGCCTCGGAAGAAAAAATCATTAAAGCAGCAACCGCTGATATTGTTTCCTAAGGAGGAGCACAAAATGAATAAGACAAAAAAAGGTAAGTTAACATTTAACGAAATCTGGCAAAAGTTCGGCACGTTCGGCATCCTGTTCCTGCTATTGCTTCTGCTTGCCGTTTTAAAGCCCACCTATTTCTTCTCTGCATCGACCGCACCGCAGATTTTAGCCCAAAGCTCCGTTAATATCTTAATTGCAATGGGCGAATTTTTCGCGATTTTGATTGCAGGTATCGACCTTTCCGTTGGTTCTATCGTTGCCTTAACCGGTATGTGCACAGCGAAGCTCATGGTCGCCGGTGTGCACCCCGTTGCCGCCATTCTTTTGGGCGTTTTACTCGGCGCATTGCTTGGTATGATTAACGGCGCACTCGTCAACGTAACCGGCTTGCACCCGTTCATCATCACGCTCGGCACACAGGCTATTTACAGAGGCTTAACCCTCATCATTTCCAACTCCAGTGCCGTTTACGGCTTCCCCGCTTCTTTCACCAAGGCAATTTCCGCTTCGGTTTTAGGCATTCCGCTGGTTGCCATTATCGCGATTGTGGTAGCCCTCTTCCTCTCCTTCTTAACTCGCAAAACCAAACTCGGTAGAAACATTTACGCTTTAGGCGGCAACAGTGAATCCGCTTGGTATTCCGGTATCAACGTAAAGCGTCACACCTTAATTGTTTTCATCATCTCCGGCATTTGCGCCGGCATCGCAGGCATCGTTTTACTCGGCAGAGTTGGTTCCGCAGAACCTGCCGCCGCAACCGGTTTTGAAACCTACGCCATCGCCGCAGCTATCATCGGCGGTACAAGCTTCTTCGGCGGCAAAGGTAAAATCTTCGGCGTTGTCATGGGCGGTCTTATCATCGGCGTTATCAACTTCGGTATGAATATTCTTTCCCTTTCCAGCACCTTACAGCAGGTCGTTATGGGCGCACTCATCATCGGCTCTGTTGCTTTGGACAGATTTGTAGCCAACAAAAAATAATAAAGGAGGCTTTCTATGAAACCCATGTTCAGTCCTTCTTTAATGTGTATGGATTTTCTGCGCATTAAAGAGCAAACAGAAGTTCTAAACCAGTACTGTGACTTTTACCATGTTGATATTATGGACGGGCACTTCGTGAAGAACATCACCCTTTCCCCCGACTTCGTAAAGGCATTTTCCAAGATTGCAAAAAAACCGATTGACTGCCATTTAATGGTCACCAATCCCGAAGATTACATTGAAAGTCTTGCCGCGGCAGGTGCTACGTATATCAGCCCCCATGCCGAGACGATCAACGCGCAGGCATTTCGCATTTACAATCAAATCGAAGCCCTCGGTCTTAAAAAGGGCGTTGTCTTAAATCCCGCTACCCCGATTTCCTATATTGCCCCCTATTTAAACAGGCTCGATAAAATCACCATCATGACGGTAGACCCCGGCTTTGCCGGACAGCCTTTCATCCCCGAAATGCTAGAAAAGATTGCCGAGCTGAAAGCGTTAAAAGAAGAAAAGGGCTATAACTTCTTAATTGAAGTAGACGGCTCCTGCAACCAAAAGACCTTTGCACAGCTTGCAAAGGCCGGCACAGAAGTTTTCATCGTCGGCTCCTCAGGTCTCTTCTCCAAATCCGAAAATCTGGAGGAAGCTTGGAGCATCATGCAAGATGAATTTAACCACTGTGTAAACGAATAAAAGGAGGAATTCTATGCGCTATACCATTGGTATTGATATAGGCGGTACGAATTTTCGTATCGGAACAATTTCTCCAAGCGGCACAGTCGAAAACTTCAAGAAATTTTCCAGTCGCATTTTTGATAACGGCAACGTAATTGAGATTCTTTCAAAAGAAATTAAAACCTACATGCAAAACTGCGGCATTGACGGCAGTGTAGAGGCGGTCGCCATTGGGTTACCCTCCATTGTGAGCAAGGACAAAAAGACCGTGATTTCCACCCCGAACCTCAAAGGTTTTGACAATTTACCCTTAGGCGAAGTGCTCTCTGCACGTTTGAATATGCCGGTATTTGTTGACCGAGACGTCAACTTCCTGCTGCAAAACGATATAGAACGCCTGCACCTGCCTAAAAGCAGTACGGTGCTCGGCTTCTATATCGGCACAGGGCTCGGCAACGCCTTATATTTAGACGGCAAGCTCTACAGCGGTAGTAACGGCGCCGCCGGAGAGCTGGGGCACATTCCGCTTTGGGGTGTGGAGGAAACCTGCACCTGCGGCAATAAAGGTTGTTCGGAGCTTCGCTGTTCCGGCCGTTATTTAGAACGTTTAGCTGCGGAGTATTTCCCCGAAGCCGAAATTCACAGTATTTTTAAAGAGCACGGTGAGCATCCGGAAATTGTGAAATATGTAAAAGGTCTGGCGATTCCGATTGCAACGGAAATCAATATTTTAGACCCGGAATATATCATTTTGGCCGGCGGTGTCTGTGAGATGCCGGATTTCCCCAAAGCACTTTTAAAGAAAGAAATCCTATTCTATGTTCGCAAACCCTATCCCGAAAAGAACTTGCAGATTTTGTTCACAGAACACAATCAGCAAAGCGGTGTCTACGGAAGCGGAAGCTTCGCTTTTAAACAGCTACAGCAGCAATAACCATTGCTGAAAAAATAGCAAATTATATAAAGAAGGGAAACTTTATTATGAAAAAAAAGGTATTAAGCATCCTATTAGCACTCGTAGTCGTTGTTGGCCTTGTTTTTGTCGGCTGCAATAAAACCGACAAAAAAGAACCCGGCGCAACAGACACAACCGCCGCAGAATACGCCATTATTTTGAAGCCGCTTTCCAATGACTTTTGGGCAAGCATGAAGGCCGGCATCGAAAAGCAGGCAGCCGAGCTTGGCGTTAAGGTGGACGTTTTCGCGGCACAGTCCGAAGATGACACAGAAGGTCAGCTCAAGATTTTAGAAAACTGCATCTCCAAGGGCTACAAAGCTATCGGCGTTGCACCCCTCTCCCCCACCAACCTTGTCAACGGCATTGTAGAAGCCAACAAAAAGGGCATTTATGTGATGAACATTGACGAAAAAATCGACATGGAAACCCTCAAAAATGCCGGCGGCAGTGTTGTCGCTTTTGCTACAACCGATAACGAAAAGGTCGGTGAAAAAGGCGCAAACTTCATCATTGAAAGCTTACAGGACGGCGGCGAAGTTGCTATTATCGAAGGTAAAGCGGGTAACGCTTCCGGCGAAGCCAGAAAGCTCGGCGCAACCAACGCCTTCTCCGCAAATTCCAGTGTAAAACTCGTTGCTTCTCAGCCGGCTGACTGGGACAGACAGAAAGCCCTGGATACCGCAGCATCCATTATTCAGAAGAACCCTGATTTAAAAGCTATTTACTGCTGCAACGACACCATGGCTCTTGGCGCATTACAGGCTGTTAAAAACGCCAACAAGCTTGGCAAAATCGTAGTTGTCGGTACAGACGGTGCGGCTGAAGCTTTAGAAAGCGTTAAGGCCGGCGAACTTTCCGCAACCGTTGCCCAGAACTCCGCAGAAATCGGCGCAACTTCCTTACGCAAAATGGTAGAAACCGTTAAGGCAGCTCCTGCCATTGACCCGAACGTTGCTCCCGAAACCATCCCCGTAGATTCCTACATCGTAAAATAATCGAAGCACACAGAAAAGAGGTTTACTATGAAAATTGCACTTGGCAGTGATCATGTCGGATACGATTTGAAAAAAGAAATCGAAAAGCATTTGCATGCGATGTCTATTGAAACCGTAGATTTCGGCACCGATTCACATGAACGAACGGATTATCCGATTTACGGCGAAGCCGTAGGCAACGCCGTAGCCAAAGGAGAATGTGACAAAGGCATTTTGATTTGCGGTACAGGCGTCGGCATCGGGCTTGCCGCCAACAAAGTCAACGGGATTCGCGCTGTCACCTGCAGTGAACCTTATTCCGCTTTGCTTTCCCGTCAGCATAACGATACCAACGTACTGAGCATGGGCGCCAGAGTTGTAGGTCTCGATTTAGCCCTCATGATTGTGGACACCTGGCTCAGCGGCGAATATGAAGGCGGCAGACACGCCAAACGTGTCCAAATGCTCGCCGACATAGAAAAAAAACAAAACTAGCCCCTCTCTTTGCCTTAGAGGTTTAAAAGCCTCTAAAGCAACCCCCTTCTCCTGCGACAGTCCCCCCTGTCGCAGGAGTTTTTTTATTTTTTGCAAGGCAAAATTCTGCTTTTATGCAGAATACAACTTCTTACCGAACTTCTCCTAGACAAAAGTTCAGAAACGTCTAAATTTTGGGCGTTTTCGGCTTTACGTCTATGTTAAACTTTAGGCAATTTTGTTATGATATATAGAAACAAAGCGAGGGGAAATTGGCGCTTTGGTGAAAGGATTTTTTACATGGCACAGCGACAAAGCGTTTGGATTTTAACAGACTCGAACAGCGGCATCACGAAAGCCCAAGGTGAAAAGCTCGGCATCGGCGTTCTTCCCATGCCCTTTTTCATCGACGGCAAAGAATACTACGAAAATGTCACCATGGACCGGGATTCTTTCTTTTCAGCCATGGCAGAAGGTAAGAAGATTACCACCAGTCAACCGTCCGCCCAGGCGCTTTTAAACGCCTTTGACGAGGGGCTAAAAAACCATGATTCGATTGTCTATATCCCGATGTCCGGAGGGCTCAGCGGTTCGGTTCGGACGGCACAAGTCTTTGCAAAGGACTATGACGGCAAAATCGAAGTAGTCGATAATCACCGCATTTCCTGCACACAAAAGCAATCCGTTTTAGAAGCCCTTTCTTTGGCAAATTCGGGAAAAAGCGCTAAAGAGATTCGTGAAATCTTAGAACGCCACAGCATGGATGCGAGCATCTATATTGCGGTGGAAACCTTAGAATATTTAAAAAAGGGCGGCAGAATCACACCCGCCGGTGCGGCGATTGCCACCGTATTGAATTTAAAACCCATTTTGCAGATTAAAGGTGATAAGCTCGACGCTTACGCCAAGGCACGCGGTGTAGCCGCGGCGAAAGAAAGGCTCTTAGAAGCTGTGGAAAAGGATAAAGCCACCTGCTTTAAGGGGAAACGCGTCAGCATCAAAGGCGCTTACTGCGGCACAAAGGAAGACGCCGCACTTTGGAAGTCAGAAATTGAAGCCCGTTTCCCGGGTGCTACAGTTTCCGTAGACCCTCTGGCACTCAGCATCGCCTGCCACATCGGGCCGAAAGCCGCGGCGATTGTTTGTATGCAAGAACTCGAAGAAGCTCCGCATATACTTTATGAAATCTAATGCTCCATCCTACGGGATGTGAAAATAAAATTTATTTTTTGGGAGGATATTATGGGAACTTTAGGTCACACTGCGGAACGAAAGGCTATCGGCGTCGCCATGGATATGCTTTTAAAGAAGCTCAATCGAGAAGAACGCCAAGAGGAGCTTTTAAAAATCATCGGTTATTTTGAAAAGCACAAAAAGAGTCTGCCGACAAAAATCGACTTTGACCGCATTAAGGAAATTGTGCAGGACAAAGACGGTTTTCTCTATTCCTATTTAAACCGCGCTTTAGACGAGGTTGACCCCAACGTATTAAAAACCATGGCATTAAACTTCGGCTTTGAAGCCATGTATTGCGGCACAAAGAAGATTCGTGAAATGCGTGAACTGCACGGGTGCAATATTCCGTGGCTCATCTTAATGGACCCGACCAGTGCCTGCAACTTGCACTGCACCGGTTGCTGGGCAGCAGAATACGGCAACAAATTGAACCTGACCTTTGATGAAATGGATCGTCTGGTTACCGAAGGCAAGGCCCTCGGCGTATACTTCTATATGTTCACCGGCGGCGAACCGCTTGTTCGCAAGGCGGATTTAATCCGTTTGGCTGAAAAGCACAATGACTGCGCCTTCTTAGCCTTTACCAACGGTACTTTGGTAGATGAAACCTTCTGCGCAGACTTAAAGCGCGTCGGCAACTTTGCGCTTGCCATTAGCTTGGAGGGCGAACCCGAAGTCAACGATATGCGCCGCGGTGCAGGCGTTTACGATAAGGTTATGCACGCCATGGATTTGTTAAAGGAAAACGGCATTATTTTCGGCACCTCCATTTGCTACACCTCCAAGAACTACGCTTCTGTAACGAGCGAGGAGTTTGTACAGCTCATGGTGCATAAGGGTTGCCGCTATGCCCTCTATTTCCACTACATGCCCGTTGGCAACGATGCTTCTGTGGATCTTTTGCCCACACCCGAACAGCGTGTACACGTAAAGAATCGTGTTCGTAAAATCCGCAGTATCGCCGAAGGCGAGGGTCTGTTTACCATGGACTTCCAAAACGACGGCGAATTTGTCGGCGGGTGTATCGCCGGCGGCAGAAACTATTTCCATATCAATGCAAACGGTGACGCTGAGCCCTGCGTATTCATTCATTATTCCAGCGCCAATATCCGTACCCATTCTCTCCTGGAAATCTTAAAACAGCCGCTCTTCATGGCTTACAGAGACAACCAGCCTTTCAATCAAAACCATTTAAGACCCTGCCCGATGCTCGAAAATCCCGAAGCTTTGGAGCGCATGGTCAAACAGACCGGTGCAAAATCCACCGATTTGCAGTCACCCGAAACGGCAGAGCATCTTTGCGCAAAGTGCCACGCCTATGCAAAGACCTGGGCACCCTGCGCCGAACAGCTTTGGAAGGACGCCAAAACACATCACGTCTCCTCCTATCCAAACTACAAAGAAACCAACTAGCCTCCCAATATCCCTTTTCTAAAAAAGGCCGTCCTACCGTTCTGCGGGGCGGTCTTTTTTACTGTGCCGGTTGAAAAGGCGGGGCAAATATGATACTATACTTTTATCCGCCGAAGGTTAGTCTTTTACGAGGTAGTATCTATGCCGAATTTTACACGCAATGCGATTAAGGCTTCCTTTTTAAAACTGTTAGAGGAGCGCCCGCTACATCAAATTACAATTAAAGATATTGTGGAGGATTGTGGATTAAACCGCAACTCATTTTATTATCATTTTAAGGATATGCCTGCGCTTTTAGAGGAAATCATCGAGGAAATGGTGCAAAAAGCGCTGGATGCGCATCCCACGATTGACAGCTTCGAGGCCAGCGTGCTCATCGTTTTGCAGTGCATTTTGCAAAATAAGCGTGCCGTTTATCATATTTATAATTCCGTGGACCACAGCATTTTAGAACGCTATCTTTTAAAGATTTGCAAAGAGACCGTTTCGGCCTATCTCGACACCGTTTTAGAGGGCACCTCCATTTCCGGGGAAAGCCGCGAGGTGCTTTTACACTATCACCAGTGTGAGTGCTTCGGGCAAATTATCAAGTGGCTCAGCGAAGGCATGAAAGAGGATATTTTTGAAGAAGTGCACCATTTTTGTGAAATCAGCCGCACGGTAAATCAGCAGATTATTACAGAAAATAAGCTATAGGAAGAGCCGAAAGGCTCTTCTTTTTTTATGGAATTACGGTAAAATCATCTTCTTTAATTTGTGTTCTTTCCGACTTTGTTAAAAAATGAACAAATTGTAAATTCTAAACAAAGAAACTCTGAATTTGTTTCATTAACTATTGATATACCCTAAAAGCGGTGCTATACTGAAGGCACAAAATGAAATTTCCAAAGGGAAAGGACAGATAAACAATGAACAAATTTATGCTTAACGAAACATCTTATCATGGCGCCGGTGCTATTCAAGCAATCCCGGACGAAATTAAAGCCCGCGGTTTCAAAAAAGCCTTTGTCGCCTCCGACCCCGACCTTATAAAATTCGGCGTAACCGCTAAGGTAACCGACCTTTTAGATGCTGCCGGTATTGCTTACTGCGTATACTCCGACATCAAAGCCAACCCCACCATTGAAAACGTGCAGAACGGCGTTGCCGCTTTTAAGGCTGCCGAAGCAGACTGCATCGTAGCTATCGGCGGCGGTTCCTCCATGGATACCGCAAAAGCAATCGGCATTATCATTGCCAACCCCGAATTTTCCGATGTTCGCTCTCTCGAGGGCGTTGCACCGACCAAGAAACCCTGCGTACCGATTATTGCCGTTCCGACCACAGCCGGTACAGCCGCAGAGGTTACCATTAACTACGTTATCACCGACGTAGAGAAAAAGAGAAAGTTCGTTTGCGTAGATGCACACGACATTCCGGTTGTTGCCGTTGTTGACCCCGAAATGATGTCCTCTATGCCCAAGGGCTTAACCGCCGCTACCGGCATGGACGCTTTGACCCACGCTATCGAAGGCTATATCACCAAAGGTGCTTGGGAGCTTTCCGACATGTTCCATCTCAAAGCCATTGAGATTATTTCCCGTTCCTTACGCGGCGCAGTAGAAAACACCGCAGACGGCAGAGAAGGCATGGCACTCGGTCAGTATATCGCCGGCATGGGCTTCTCGAACGTCGGCCTCGGCGTAGACCACTCCATGGCACACACCTTATCTGCTTATTATGATATGCCCCACGGCAAAGCCTGCGCGACCTTGCTTCCGGCAGTTATGGCTTACAACGCAGATGCAACTGGCGAGAAATATCGTGAAATCGCTCGTGCTATGGGTGTCAAAGGTGTAGACGATATGTCACAGGAAGAATATCGCCGTGCCGCTGTGGATGCAGTTTCTCAGCTTGCGAACGATGTCGGCATTACCCTTTCCCTCAAGGGCGTTGTTAAGGAAGAAGACCTCAAACAGATGTCCATTGACGCTTACAACGATGCGTGCCGTCCGGGCAACCCGAAGGACACCAGCGTAGAAGACATCGAAGCCCTTTACAGAAGCTTGATGTAAGCCTCGTGCTTTCATTATAGACACCACCTTAAATTTACGCAGAAACTCCCTAGCCGTGCTTTGGTATGGCTAGGGAGTTTTCTCTTTTTCTAATAAAATGAACTGCTTTGCTGCTTGCCTTGCCCTTTCACAAGGCTTTCTCACAAGTCCCCTGCCGCGCTCATATACTAAAGCTGAGGAGATTCTATTGGAGGTAGTGTCTATGAATCGAAACAGCTATGGCAACTATACGCCTAACATAAGAGACTATGGAGCACAGCCGCTGATTGTAAATATCGACCGGTTGGCTAAACAAAATCCCTATTACAGAACCACATTATGGACAGGGAACGATTTGCAAGTCACTCTGATGAGCATTCCTATTCATGGAGATATTGGGCTTGAAATGCATTCTAATCTTGACCAATTTATACGCATTGTGGACGGATGTGCTCTGGTTCAAATCGGGAAAAGCAAAGCCGCGTTAGACTATACGCAAAGAGTAAACCGGGACTATGCTGTGCTTATTCCCGCCAACACATGGCATAACATTATCAACATTGGGAATACGCCGTTAAAGTTATATTCCGTTTATGCACCGCCGCAGCATTCGTTTGAAACGGTTCATAAAACGAAAGCGGCGGCAGAGGCAGCCGAAAATCACGGATGATTTAAAAGGGGCTTTCTTTGTTCCTATAAACTTTTCTATCCTCTCCCCCACTTTATAGGAGAATTGCAAGCTTTTTCTACTATAAAAGCAAAAAACTGGCTTCGCTAAAAAACGGAGCCAGTTTTTTATTTCATGTTTCGCTTTCTGCCATAGGGTCTTTAGCAGATAGAATACAGCATTTAAGAATTACTCTTCTTTGCTCTTCTTGTAAACCACTACACCGGCAGCCACTGCGGCTACTGCTGCAAAGGCGAGCAATGCGCCGGCCTGTCTTACACCGGTCTTCGGGATGTCGGGGTTGGTGGTAACCGGGTCACCGTCGCCCTTGTCGGAAGAACCGCCAAAGATGCTGTCTAAAATGCCGGTAAAGTCGGGTGTCAATGCATCGAGACTACCAAAGAGCTTCTTGATAATATCCTGTACCATGCCGAGCAAGGTGAACTTGGGTGGATTGGGTGCGAGAATATTTAAGAAGGTTGCCATAGCCTTATCTGCGGAGGTTCTCTCGAGCTGATTCAGAATCTGCTCTGCGGCAAAGCGTTCTACGGAGCTTAAAGCTTCGTTGTTGGCAACAGCATCGCGCAGGGACTGAATATTGGTCGGGGAAGCGATTTCGTTATAAAGTAAGCGGAACAAAACAACGAAAGCGTCGCAGGTATCGGGTTCGATGCCTAAACGGTAGAGGTTTGCAAAAGCAATGCTCTTTTTGGAAACTGCTGTACCGCAGCCACCGATTTCTTTTACAAAGTTTACGAAGGTTGCTTCATCCTGCAAGAAAGAAAGCTTAATGCCGTTGGCGTCAATTTCCTTGAGGGACGGAGAAATCATACCGAAAATAGCTTTTGCGGAAAGGTCCGGTGCCGGAATCGAAACTAATTTGATTTTAGAAAGCAATTTGCCAATCTGGGTAGATAAAAGATCGGTATCCAACAAATAGCCGAGCTTGGGAAGTACGGTTAACAGGGTGTTTACCGGATTTTTAGCGAAAGTATCCACAAGGTTGAATACCGGAACTAAAATCGGACGGATGCGTGCATCCATGGCGGCATTCGCGCTGATTTTTGCAGCTTCCTGTACCTGTAAGGTGTATTCGTGAGAGGAAAGAACGCCTTCGGCATCGAGCATCTCGAATACGGGAACCAAATCCTCGTAAGCACCGTAGGTGTAAGTGCCCTTGGTGGTATTAATGGTGTTTTCAAAGGTCAAAAGCACAGTGATGATGGAAAGCGGACGGAAGAGTGCGGAAACGGCATCCATAAAGCCTTCCTTGTCGCCGTCCTGGAAGCCGAAGTCGCCGTTTGCAACGGTTAAAGCGTTCCAATCTTGACCGGCATTTTTAAGGGCGGTCACTGCGCCTGCGTATTTTTCTTCAGTTAAGCTCGAAGCAAGCTTGGACGGTGTAACCTTCAAAAGAATGGTAATCTCGGTCAGCTTCGGATAAAGGGTCTGGCAAAGCTTTACAACCATTTCATTGGTATAGAGCTTGCTGCCGATAACCGTGGAAAGATCCTGATTCTGATTAACCATAAGCAGGGTGCTGTTTACGAAGCCTTCCAATTTCGGAAGTGCACGCTCTACCTTATCTCTGGAAACACGGTTGGGATAGGTAACAACGGTTTTATGGTAAACGGAAAGGTCCGGCAAATCGGTGCTCGGAATGTTCGGGCCGATGGCAGCCAAAATAGCCTGATATTTTGCCTTCACTTCTTTGGAAAGCTTACCTCTGTCGATAATGGAAAGGGCTTCATATAAAGGCTTTACCAAATCAATGTCGTTGTTGTCATAAGGCTCTGTTACCGTGTCCATAGCCTTTAAGAACTTATCGAGCGCTTCTGCATTTCTGGGTGCTGCAGCCGCTGCATTCTTGGGAAGTTCGTCTAAAATCTGGAAGCCGCTGTCTACAACATCTGCAAAAGCTTTGGAAATGTCATTAAAAGCATTGTCTAAATACTTTTTCGCTTCTTCTCTGGATTTGTCGGTGTTGGGGGTTGCATCCTCTGCCGGTTTGCTTTCGTTTTCCGGTTTGGATTCGGGTACAAGATTGGTGGTAAGCTCGTTTGCCAGTTCGGTGGTCAATTCGGTAACCACTTCTTCTGCGTTTTTCTCTGCTGCTTCTGCGGCAAAGGCAACAAGTCCTGTGCTAAAGCAAGACAGCGCAATCAGCAGGGACAACGTGAAGCTTAGCCCTTTCTTTACTCTTTTGTTCATAGTGCAGGCCTCCTAAAGTCTAATAAGTTATTCTACTAAGCTATTTTAATTATCTATATCTTTTTTAACAATTTCGAAAATTTTTTAGAATTTTTTCGGAACAAATTTTGAACATTTTGCAGGATTGTTAACAATTAGACAATATCCCCGTCATTTATCTATTATATGCAGAAAACGCCCAAAATCAGCCGGTTTTTGCATTCCCGTTTCTGTCCCTTTTTACGGTAATTTACAAAATTTTCCGGCTTAATAATAGAAAAGCTTTTTTCTTTTTTGAAGAAAATAAATTCTTCACTTTCTCGTCCCCTCGAAGCGATTTAAAGCAAAGCAAAAAGAACCGCCCAAAATCGAGCGGTTCTTTTCTTGTGTTCCGTATTTTTTAAAACCACAGCGTCGCTTCCTCACTGAAAGCGAAACAGGAGTTTTTGATTTTCTTCGTCGAACATGTTTTCTTTGGTAATCAGGGAAGCTTGGGTGTAGACGGTCATTTCCGTGGCGTTGCCCTCAATCAAATCCACGGCGTGCTGAATGCCAAGATAACCGATAGCGAAAGGATTCTGCACAATCAAAGCATCCATTTCGCCGGATTCCAGCATGCCGATGGAAACGATATTGGAATCGAAGCCGACCGCTTGGATTTTATCGCCGAGCGCCAGCTTCTCAATGGCATTGCCGATGCCGAGCGTCATAAACTCATTAAAGCCAACCAGCACATTGATTTTCGGGTAGTTGGTCAGCAGATTGACTGCGCCGCTTGTAGCACTTTCCACACTACTGTCCACATTCAAAACCGCAACGACTTCTGCGTTTTCTACATTTTTAATATAGTTTTTAAAGCCCTCTTCGCGGCGTTGTCCATTTTCGGTTGCACCGTCGCAGTTAATAATACCGATGGCAATATTTTGCCCTGTCGGAACGCTCTGCACCGCCGCCTGCGCCGCCGTTTCGCCGGCGGCAACATTATCTGTACCGATGAACATATTCACTGCCGAGGAACGCACGGTACTGTCAATCGCCACAACCTTAACGCCTCTTTGTGCTGCTGAAGTAACGGCACTTGCACAGCGGTCGTAATCAATCGCAGAAAGCACAATCGCATCCACCCCGCGGCTTACGGCGTTTTCTATCATTTGATTTTGCGCTGTATAATCCTCTTCGTTTTGCGGCCCCTCAAAGGTTACGGAAACATTGTATTCCGTTGCCGCCGCAGTGACGCCCTTTTTAACGGTCTGCCAAAACTCCGAATTTTGTGATTTCACAATGACGGCAATTTGTTTTTTCGACTGAAAAGAGGGGCCCGTGCAGGCGCTGAGTTCCAGCACCAGCAACGCGCAAAGGAGGAGACACAGCCAAGATTTATGCTTCATTGTCAGGCTCCTTTCTGAGTTTCGGCATACGGACGGTCACTTTCGTGCCGACATCCAATTCGCTTTCAATCTGCAAACCGTATTTTTCGCCGAAGTAAATTTTCAGTCGGTCATCTACGTTTTTAACGCCGATACCGCCGGAATCGCTTCTGTCTTTCGAGAGAATCTTTTTGCACTGTTCTTCCGTCATACCCACGCCGTTATCTTCTACGATAATCAGCACGTCGCCGTCCTCGGATTCCTGCACCGTGATGTGGATTTCGCCCTCATCTACCATGCGGTCGATGCCGTGATAAATGGCATTTTCAATGAGCGGCTGAATGGTAATTTTATTGCAAAGACAATCTTCCAATTCTTCATCCACACGGAACGTATAGGAGAATTGATTTCTGTAACGGAAGCTTTGAATAATCAAATAACTCTGCGCATGCTGAATTTCATCTTTGATTTTAATAAATTCATGACCGCGGCTGATACTGATGCGGAACAACTTCGCGAGCGCGCCGACCATTTTTACGGCATCGGCATCGTTGCCCTGTTCGCACATCCACTGAATAGAGTCGAGCGTATTATAAAGGAAATGCGGATTGATTTGTGCCTGCAAGGCTTTTAATTCCGTTTTCCTTAACACGATTTCTTCATTACGGACTTTTTCCATCAGTTCTTTGGTTCGCTTCACAAGGTGCTCGAACGAATCGTTCAAAATCTGTAATTCCGCTACGGTCTGCTGTGGCGCTTTATATTCAAAAGTATCTGCCGCTTCTTCAAAGGCTTTCATGGCGCGTACGAGTTCACGTACCGGCGCATTTACGATTTTGGAAAACAGCAACAGCATAATAACCGTAATCACGGCAGAGCAAGCCAAGGCAATCATAATACCGACAAGAATCTGTGTGCGTCTTTCTAATCTTAATTCCTCGGTATAATGCACACCCACAATACGCCAGCGGGCATCCTGCGTGGTTCGAATGGTATAAATTTTATCCTTTTCCGGATAGACACCGTCCTTCAGGCTCTGGATATTGGCGTTTGCCTCTTCCTTGAGTCCGGAATAAATCATCTGCTGCTGCGGATGATAGACGATATTGCCGTCGGCATCCATAATATAGCAATAGCCGTGTCTACCGATGCCTACATGATCTATATATTTGGCGATTTCCGAGAATTTAAAGTCAATCGCGATATAGACGTTTTTGCCGTATAAGGGCTGAAATTCCTTCAGCGCAATCGTAACAACCCATGGGTATTCGCCTTTAAACAGGTTATCAACATGGGGCGGCGTGAGAATATATTTTTCCGACGTCGCATAAAGCGCCTTGTCAAACGAAAGGTCGCGACAAATTTTATCTTTAAAATTGCTGTTTTCCGAAACGCAATTTAAAATGTTGCCGTTTTCATCGTAAATCAGAATGGCATAAATATCGTTTTGAATTTCCGTTGTAACGGCAATATCGTTTCTGAAGGCTTCGATGCTTTCGCTTTTGTACATTTGCTCACTGATTTTCGAAAGCTTGTCTTTCATGCCGTCTAAGTAGTTATTGACGGCAATCGTGGATTGCGCCACCACCTGCTCCGAGCTGACGGTTGCATCGCGCAAAACCGAGCGACTGTAAACGGCGGAAAATAGACCAACACAAATAGCCACCGCCGCTGTAATAGCAATACCAACGAATACGATTGTCAGCGTGGAAAGCCGAACATTCTTTTTTGAAAATATCTTTTTCATTGCTGCGGTCCTCTGTTGTTGCTTCTGACTTTATTCGGAGATTCGCCGTAGAACTTTTTAAAGCAGTAGCTGAAATAATGCTGGTCGCTGTAGCCGCACTTTTCAGCAACCTCTAAAATCTTCATCGTCGAGCAGACCAAAAGGTCATAGGCGGCTTTCATGCGTCGCTCCGTCACGAGCGCCACAAAGTTTTTCTTTTTCGTTTTCTTAATCAGCGCGCTCAAATAGTTCGGGCTGACCGCTAATTCTTCGCTCACGCTCGTTAAAGAAAGGTCTTCGTTGCCGTATTGGGCATCAATAATCTGAATCACCTTATCACAAAGGATTTCCGTATCACGCTTTTGGTAATTGGCAATCACGTTTTTCGCGCAAACACAAAGGTCAATAAGCTCCGAGCGCATGACGCTTTCACTGCTGTAAGAGGTCATTCTGGTAAAAATGGAATTTGTGGCAATCAGCTCGGAAAGCGTGGATTTATCCGAAACCGCACTTACGGCACGGTAAATGGTCGCTACAATCTGCATCACGAGCAAATCCGCATTTTCGGGTGTGCTCTGCTCATATAAACCATTGAGGAATGCCTCGAGGTCCTCTTTTTCGCCGACCTTCAAAAGCTGTTCCAATTTAAATACATTTTTCTCCACGCGGTCCAATTCGAAAACGCTGTCGCGCTCCTGGTCATCAATGAAACGGACTTCGCCTGCCCCGTCGGAGGTGTAGCGGCGAGCCGTTACCGCCTGCAAATACATCGCGGAGCACTCCGAAAGAGAATCCTCACAGCGACTGACACCGACGGTGCAGTTCTGTTCGAGCACGCGCTTCGAGCTTTGCACGATTTCACGAAGCGGCAGTTCGAGTGCCTGTCCCCTCGTTTCTTTTTCTAAGATGGCCAGTGTCACAATTCTGCCGTAGGCAAAAAAGCTTTCACTGTGTAAATAAGAAGAAAGAATATGCTGTACAAAGGCAATATGGCTATTATTGGTACAGCTGTCGCCCTGTTCGTTTTTAAATTTGGAAATAATCACGCAGAAATGCGCCTTGGAATCCTTCTCCAAAATGCCCAGCTCCACAGCTCGATTTCTCAGCTGCGTATCATCCGGCATCTCTTCGGCACTGCCCAGCATCAGCGGCAATAAAAACTCCGTTACCGAAAGCTTGTGCACGGTTTCGCTGAGGTTGGCTTCTTCGGGGGTCAAGATTTTTTGCAAGCGCTCATCCATACGCACCCGAATGTTCAAAAGCTCCTTGGAAAGCTCCTCGGAGGAAATCGGTTTTAACAGATAGCTGATGATATTATATTGTATAGCCGCCTGCGCGTATTCGAAGCTGTCGTATCCGCTTAAAATCACGATTTGGGTAATCGGGCGGATTTCGCGCACCTTCGCCGCCAATTCCAGACCGGTAATCAGGGGCATTTTAATATCGGTGAAAATCAGGTCCGGCTCCAGCTTTTCAACAAGGTCCAAAGCTTCCACACCGTTTTCCGCTTCGCCGATGACTTCAAAGCCGGCAGAATGCCAATCCACTTTTTCAATCAGTGCACGGCGTTGATTCTGCTCGTCATCTACTACCAAAACTGTATAGCGCATAGTAAATCCTCCCATCTCGGAACCAAAGGGGAACTTTTTCTTTGCCGTTCCCCGAAAAAACAAACGATATATCGTTTTTAGTTTAGCATTATCCCGGGCAAAAAGCAATAAAAAAGCATGGATGCCTCGGAGTCAAAGTGTAAAAATCCGCTTTTTACGTGTATTTTTTATACTTTTTTGCTAAAAGCGTAACTTTTCGGCATAATTTTTTACACAAGATTTTTTAAAAAAACGCGAAAAAGCGGGAATTTTCCGTTCTTGTTTGTGCAAATCTCACGAAAGACGGCTTTTTCCGTTGTGTATATTGCTAATTTGATTTTGGAACACATTAAAATTTTGTAAATTTTAAATAAAAAAATGCATTTTAATCTACGGCCTCGACAGGTATAATCATAGCAACGATAAAAGTTCGGAAACGAAAAAGGAGGAAATTTCTTATGAAATTCAAAAAATGGTTAGCACTCGCACTCGCAGCTGTACTTACCTTGAGCTTCGCCGCTTGCAGTAACGGCGGTGGCGACGGAAGCGAAAAGGGCGGCGAAATTTCAGTATTCTATTATACCTATAGTGATACTTACATTTCCAGCGTTCGCGCTTCTATGGACAAGCTTTTAGAAGGCACAAAGCATAACAGCTATGATGCAAACGGCAACCAAACCACACAGACAGAACAGGTTACAACAGCTATTTCAAAAGGCTCCAAGATGTTGATTGTTAACGTTGTTGATACCGGTTCTAACGACGCCGCACAGAACATCGTTGAACAGGCAAGAACCGCAGACATCCCGGTTATCTTCTTCAACCGTTCCGTTGACGAATCCGTTGTAAGCAGCTATGACAAATGCGCATTCGTTGGTACCGACTACGAAATGGCAGGTCATATGCAGGGTCAAATGATCGGTGAATACCTCAAAGAGAACTACAATGCAGTTGACCTCAATAAAGACGGCAAAATCAGCTACGTCATGTTCAAAGGCCAGGAAGGCAACATGGAAGCTATCGCTCGTACCCAGTTCGGCGTTGAGGATTGCAACAAGGTTCTCAAGGAAATCGACAAACCCGACCTCACCTTCTATGATGCAGCGAACACTAAGCGCTACCTCGTTGACCAGAACGGTCTTTGGTCCTCTTCCGCAGCAACCGACTACATGAACACCGTTCTTGCAAAGCACAGCGAAGCAAACAACAACATGGTTGAACTCGTTATTGCAAACAACGATGATATGGCTCTCGGCGCAATCTCCGCATTACAGACCGCAGGCTACAACAACGGCACCGGCACAACTATTCCGGTATTCGGCGTTGACGCAACTGACGCAGCGAAGGCAGCTATCTCAAAGAAAGAAATGATTGGTACCATTAAGCAGGATGCTGAAGGTATGGCAAATGCTATCGTAACCATGGCTAAGAACTTTGTAGACGGCAAAGACAAGTTTGACGGCATTGCAACTGAAAACGTAGTTGGCACATGGCGTATAAACATTCCTTACGCAACCTACACCGGCGAATAAGCCAAAACAAAGACCAAACAACAGCAGCCGTGCAGCGCGTGCGGCTGCTGTTTAATGAAAGACTAAACTAGCAGACAGGAGACAGTTTCATGAGCGACAATGAAAAAATAAATGTGAATCCCACAGCTTCCGACGAAACACCTGTTTTGTTGCGCATGGAAAATATTGATAAAGCTTTTCCCGGTGTAAAAGCACTGGACGGTGTTTCTTTAACCGTAAAGGCCGGAACCGTTCACGCACTGATGGGTGAAAACGGCGCCGGTAAATCCACCTTGATGAAATGCCTTTTCGGCGTTTACAACAAAGACGGCGGCAACATTTATTTAGAAGGAAAAGAAATCAATTTTAAGAACTCGAAAGAAGCTCTTGAGCAAGGCGTAGCAATGGTTCACCAGGAACTTAATCAGGCGCTCAAACGTAACGTTATGGACAACATGTGGCTCGGACGTTTTCCGACCGTTTCCAAATATCTTCCCTTCACCAGTGAAAAGAAGATGTACAAAGCCACAAAGGAAATCTTTGACGAACTCGAAATTGATGTAGACCCCAAAACCGTAATGAGCACTATGCCGGTTTCACAGCGTCAAATGGTAGAAATTGCAAAAGCAGTTTCCTACCACTCCAAAGTCATTGTATTTGACGAACCCACCTCTTCTCTGACGGAGGAAGAGGTTGAACATCTTTTCAAAATTATCAATATGCTTCGTGACAGAGGCTGCGGCATCATTTACATCTCCCACAAGATGAACGAAATCCTTCGTATTTCAGACGAAGTAACCATCATGCGTGACGGTAAATGGATTGCCACCAAAGATGCAAAAGACTTAACCACAGACGAAATCATCAAGCTGATGGTAGGTCGAGAGCTTACCAACAGATACCCTCCGAAACATAATCAAATCGGTGATGTTTTACTGGATGTGCAGCATTTATCCGCACAGTATTCCAAGTTAGAGGATGTATCCTTCACGGCACGCAAGGGTGAAATCATCGGCGTTGCCGGCTTGGACGGTTCCGGCAGAACGGAACTTCTTGAAAACCTCTTCGGTATTGCCACAAGACGCAGCGGCTCCATTACGCTGAACGGCAAACCGATTAAAAACCGAAATGCCAGAGAGTCGATTAAAAACGGCTTTGCATTGCTCACAGAAGAACGGCGTGCAACCGGTATTTTCGGTATCTTAAATATTCGCGAAAACACCACCATTTCCAGTATGCAGAAATATACGGTCGGTCCCTTCCTCAGTAAAAAGAAAATGAAGGAAAGCACCGATTGGAGCATTAAGGCAATGCGCATTAAAACACCCAGTCAGGAAACCAAAATCCGCTCCCTTTCCGGTGGTAACCAGCAAAAGGTTATCTTAGGACGCTGGCTTTTAACAGACCCCACCGTTCTTTTGTTGGATGAACCGACCAGAGGTATTGACGTTGGTGCAAAATACGAAATCTACCAACTCATCTTAGACCTTGCGGATAAAGGAAAAACCGTTATTATGGTTTCTTCCGAAATGCCGGAGCTTCTCGGTGTTTGTGATAGAATTCTTGTTATGTCCGACGGCAAACTGGCCGGCGAAGTAGACGCCGCCACCACCACGCAGGAAGAAATCATGACGCTTGCTGCCAAATATATAATATAGCGAGGGAAATACAATGTCTGAAACAAAAACACTCAAACGAAATAGATTATCAGACAAGTTCGCAGCGTTTAAGGCGATGAACGCTTCCGACAAACGCAGAACTATTTCTGATTTACTTCTGAATAATGCGATGTACATCATCATTGCGATTGCGATTATCTTCATTGCAATCAAGGTGCCGGAGTTCATCTCGATGTCTTCCATCGTCAATATTCTTTCTCTTACCGCAGCGAAATTACCGATTGCACTCGGCATCGGCGGTGCCATTGTTTTAACCGGTACCGATATTTCAGCCGGCCGCTGCGTTGGTTTAACCGCTTGCGTTGCAGCATCCTTACTGCAGATGGCAACCTATCCGAACAAGATGTTCCCGAACCTCGGCGTTATGCCGCTTTGGCTTGTTCTCTTAATCGTCATCGCTATCGGCGCTGTTATCGGTTTAGTCAACGGTTTCTTCGTTGCTAAATTCAAACTCCACCCCTTCATCGTAACCCTTTCCACTCAGCTCATCGTTTTCGGTACAGTTCTTATGTACTTGATGATCGGTACCAACAACGGCCAGACTCTTTCCGGTCTCGACCCCTCTTACACAGAGTTCGTTCGCGGCACCTTATTTAGAATCGGCGGCGTAGCTGTTCCGAAGTATGTTTTATATTCCATCATCTTAACCGCTATCATGTGGGTAATCTGGAACAAGACCAAGTTCGGCAAGAACATGTTTGCTGTTGGTTCTAACGAAGAATCCGCAAACGTTTCCGGTGTAAACGTATTCTGGACCATCGTTGGCGTATTCGTTTTGGCTGGCGTTATGTACGGTATTACCGGTTTCTTTGAAGGCGCAAGAATCGCTTCCTGCTCCGCAAACACAGGTCTTAACTACGAATGCGACGCCATCGCAGCTTGCGTTATCGGCGGTGTATCGTTTGTCGGTGGTACTGGTAAAATCAGCGGTATCGTCATCGGCGTTCTGCTTCTTCAGATTATCTTCGTTGGTCTTAACTTCCTCTCTGTTGACCAGAACATGCTTTACATCATCAAGGGCTTAATCATCCTTGTTGCTTGCGCAATCGACATGCGTAAATATCTCGCTCGCAAATAATCTCGCAATAACCTCGCAAAACTACTTAACCAAACTCACAAATAAAAATATTTTTTCGCCGGAGGTGATCACATGGAAAATAAAGAAAATCAGGAGTTCGACGGTATGCCGACACTGGAAACCACCAGAAAGCCCGGCGGTTTATACAGACACATTAAAATGTCTGTGAAATCGGCAAACATATTAGTTATCGTCACCTGTGCCCTCTTACTTTTCGCCATGTTCTTTCTTGTGCATCACAACGGATTCACAGTGAAATTCGACACCAACGGCGGCTCCCGCATTGAAAGCTGCAAGGTTCTGCATTCCGAAACTGTTCCGAAGCCCGAAAATCCTGTAAAGGAAGGCTTCACCTTCACCGGCTGGTATCGTGACGAGGCCTGCACGGTAGAATGGAACATTGAAACCGATAAGGTGAACGAAAGCATGACCTTGTATGCCGGATGGGAAACCAAAGGATAAAATTCCTAAAAGAAAAACCTTATAACCAACCATAACCCCACCTAAAAATTTATAACCCCTTATAAAACCATTCCTAAAAACAACAACCAAAATCCCCAATTCTATCCCCCCAAGAGGTGCACCGCTTTCCCCCCTTTATGCGGTGCACCTCGTATGCTAAATCTATTTTACACACACAAACACCCCCGTTAAAAACGGGGGTGTTTGTGTTATGCCGGAAAGCCGAATACTTTTTCAGAAAACATATTTTTCCCGTTTCATTGACATTCTGGTAGAAATCCCCTATAGTAGAGATAATATATTTTGTATGTTTCCAGAAATATATGTATATTCTTTTTATTACAAAAACAGATTGGACAAAGTTAGCCATGGAAAAAGCTGAAATTATTTCGTATATTGGCGGTTGTATTCTGGCGTTTATAGCTAATTATTTCGTAATTCGAGATATTATATTTTCTTTTCTTGCCGCAGATGTCAATATAAAGAATTTTAAGAAAAAGACTTTAAAAAAGCTTTCTATAAAAGAGAGAATCTCCATGTCTTATGTCAAAAGCTATGTGCAAACCTATAAAAAGCAGCTCACTTTTTATTTGCTGTTTAAGAAATTATATATTGTCATTTGGCTTGTCTTTTTGCTTTTGCCCTTTGTATTGCCGTATTTTGGAGTTTCCACGGTAATCTCCAGCCGAATAACTAATATAAGCTTTGGAATACAGTTCGCTATCTTGTTACTCTTACGCTTGGAATATGGATTAAACGGACGATCCACGCGATACGAAAAGAATAAAAAGAAATGATCCTCCAGTATTTTTTAGAAAAAAGAGTAAGTTTAAGTTATGGACAAGCAAAATACAACGAGCTCTAATTTATGTGGTATATCCTTTCAAATACCGCAAGAAACTGCTCCTCTTTTATATGAAATGCTAGGCGATAATCTTTCGTTAAAATACACTTGGCATTGTGATTTAAACCAATCCGAAGTTTTAAACGAGAGTCAAGAAAACAATTTCTTTGACGCAGGAACATATGCCGGTGCAATATTTCAGCATAAAATCCAAGAAAATCACTATTTGGTTTTCTTAAAATTAGAAGCTTATAAGAAATACAAAACGACGAGAATTCAATCCTATAATGATTTTTTGAATAGCGATTGTCAGATTGTCCTGCTTGTTTATGATTGTGAGTATCTTGAAATATATTCCAAATCCTCTTTAGAAATCAAGGAATTATATGAGAATGCAAAGAAGGCTTCTTTTACAAATGTTCAATATATTTTAGAAGAAGAGCGGGATAGATTTTGCATGGATATTTTATAATTAAATGCTATAAAAATCGTGTCGTCAGTATCTTCATTTACAATATCATCTTAAAATTAGGAAAGAAATCTATATGAAAATCTACAAACAACAAAAGCGTTATGTTCTTTTAAAGGGATTAGAAGGTTTAATCGTAACTATATTCTCAGTTCCTGCTTTTTGGTATTCGCTTTCAAGCCATGCGTTGGCTGCCCAATCTATTGCCATGATGTGTGCATTCTTTGTGACGGATTCTTGCAGATTAAAAAAAGAATATGAAACACCCCTTTACTTAAAGGAAAACACCTTCTGGATTTTATCCCAAAAGCAAGAGGGCGAATTTGAATATGCTTCCATTAAAGCTGTTAAGCATGTAGGCGTTTTCAGCTATAAAATGTGGGATGATATGGTTTTGGTTACTACGGACAATCAGAAAATTTTGGTGAATTCCTGGTACGAAAATAATGATGCTGTTTGGGCTGAAATAGTAGAAAAAATCAAAGAAGCAAATCCTAACGTGACAATCAGCGAATATATGCAAAAGCGATTAAAAAAGTATTTTGAAGGTACATCTGTATAAATAACGTGCTACCGTGGGTTTTGAAATCATTATCAGAGGGAGAGTGTTCTTATGTATTACTTTTTTAAATCTATGCCGCTTTGGCTGTATACGGTTTGTGGTTTGGGCTTTATCGGCTTTGGAATCTGGGCTGTCATAGATTTGTTACAAAGAAAGCCCGGACATCCCATGCGTTTCTTTATGTATGCGATGATGGTTACCGTGTTTTTATTGGTTGTTCACAGATTTGTTTTTACCTTTTCTGCTTCACCGGTACTACAAAAAGCCAGTGATATTGTAGTTGAATTTTCGATTTTCATTTTAGCTATTCTGTTTTTCGTAGATACTACTTTATCTGTAAAAAGAGGGTATGGCACGGGGACTGTAAAAGAACTTTGGTCAAATTTTGGCGTTTATTTTGCTATTTTAGCAGGTCTCATTATCTTTTTGTTAATCGTTGTAAATATGGGTTAAAGTTTCCTATCCTTTTACGCTTCAAGAATTTATAAAGCCGAAAACAATCTCAAGCCATGTGCTTTGAAGAAATTAAGGGGTATTTTCATATGATCTTGCTTTTTTTCCTTATGGCAACTATATATATCTATCCTTTCTGCATGCTAAAATCGACCTACAAGAAGAGTATGCAATCGGATTTGGTTCGTATGCCAATCTATGCTTTTTGGGGAGGGCTAAGCGGTTTATTTCTTTTGGTTGTTTTCTTTATAAAAACAAATCCACTTTCTCATATAACATCAGAAGATATTCATATTCTTATTTTATTTTATTTTGTGTGTATTTGTGGTCTTTTCCTTAGCGTTTTACAAATAAACTGGGAAATCCAATTTAGCAAGGAGCAAAGCTACTTTTTGTACACCTCTATGTTTGGCAGAAAAACAGAAATCCCTTACTCGGAAATAGAAAAAATACATCGTTATAAAGGTGGAATTGTTTTTAAATATCATCGCAAAAGATATTTTATTGATTTTGATGCCGACCGTGTAGAAGACTTTTTACCGATTTTTAATTGTAAAACACCACGAAGCAGTTGGCGGTAAACACTTATTTATAAAAAGGGGTTCAGTAAATATGATTAAGCAATACAAATGCAATAACGCCTATGTCCTATGGAGTTCAATTATTCTTCTTGCGCTTTTTGCTGTTATGTTTTACGTTGTAGGGAGAAAAGCACAGCATATCGGCGTATATATGTTCTTCGTTCTGATGTTTATAACCGATTTATCCAGGAACACCAACGTGACGATTGAGCTTTACGAAGATAAGCTGATTCAAAGGCAGGGCAAAAATCATCACACAACGATTTATTTTACCGAAATCACGAAGTTCCAAGCCTTTGGCTGGTATCATGTGCCGCTCTGTTGGAAGGCCATATCCATTCAAAATGCCAATAAAGATACCATCTGCCTTCGTTCCATCGGATGCAAAGACTATAAAGAGATGTGGTTAGAAGTGTATAAACGTGTGAAAGCCAATTCCAAAATGGCGGTAACCAATGATAACTTGGAAAAAGCCGTAGAAAAAATTAAAGAAGAACAACACGAAAAAGGAGAGGGATATTATGTATAATGTAATTCGTTTAATTTTAGCCTTTGTCATCGGTTATTTATTGTTTTTAGCGTTACCAAAAATTTTTAAAAACAAACCCGTTTTAAAATACCGCAGGCTACTAGCTGTGGTCAGCTTTCTTTTCATCGGTATTCTTTTAAATTTTCTGCCTTTTGAAAATGTTATCGGCTTTAAAAGCGTACAAAGTGCCGTAAAATATGAGAAAGGTGTTTCGATTCAAGAAAAAACGATTCTTCACAAGCAAGATACAGCTTTAGCGGTTTATAAAGGCAAAAGAAATCAAGTCGCTTTTGATACATACTATACCAAATCCAACCGTTGGTATTTGGATAACCCGAGCATAAAATTTTTATGGTGTGACCATGTTTCCGTTACGATTTGCGGTACAAACGAGCAATATTTTATTTTAGTTTCCAATGTGCCGAAAGATACTGTTGTGCAGGATAGCTTAAATTCCGAATTTCAATACATGCAACCGCAAAATACAAGCGGTTTATTTTGTGCACCGCTCTCTAAAAAGCCGTCCGCAGGATACCGACTGGTGTTATACGGTCAAACGTATATTTTGCAGAAAAACGGCATGGTTTTTAAATCCGAAGCCGAACTACAGCTTACAGAAACACAACCCACCGCGGAATTATGAACAGTGTCTTTTCTGTTTGATTCAAGATTAGATTTCATACAAAAAACAGCCTCAAAGCACAAACACTTTAAGGCTGTTTTCTTTCTATATTCTATTTACACATGCTGATTAAAAAAGCTTATAATATCTGCTGTGACCTCGTCGCGGTTGGTTTCGTTGAGGATTTCGTGGCGGGCGCCCTCGTAGATTTTCATAGAAACATCCGTGTGCCCGGACTGGTTCAGCTTAGCATAGACTTCTTTTACGCCCTTGGCATAATCGCCAATGGGGTCCATAGAGCCGGAAACGAGGAGAATCGGCAGGTCTTTGGGCATTTTTTCATACCACGCGGCGGAGGAAACCTCCTTCACCGTCATAAACAGGGCCTTGAGACCGCTAACGGTATACATATAGCCGCAGTATTCATCTTCCATGAACTTTTTCACCTCGACAGGGTCTCTCGAAACCCAATCGCAGGGTGTATCCTTTGGCATTTTGCTGTTATACGCGCCGAACGCCATTTTGTCGAGGAGTTTAGATTTATATTGCGTCCCGTGCATTTTGATAAAAAGATTTGCAAGCAGGATGCCGAAGCCGACGGCAGGATTTGTGCCGCTTGTGCCGCTGTAGGCAACACCGCGGAATAAACCGCTGTATTTCGCCGTATATTTTCTGGCAATCAAAGAACCCATGCCGTGACCGAACAGGAAAAACGGCAAGTTCGGATATTCTGCTTTCGCCAAATCCGCAACCGTTTTTAAATCTTCTACCCAGTGCTCCTCGCCGTCTGTATCGCCGAAGAAGCCGAGCATGGATTTATCGGAAACCGAAGCGCCGTGACCGACATGGTCGCTTAAAAATACCACATAGCCCTGCGCGCAAAGTGCCTCGGCAAAGCGCATATAGCGCGCCGAATATTCCGCCATGCCATGCGAAATCTGCACAACCGCGCGAAGGTCTTCCCGATTTCTCGGTGCTATACTTTTGGCGTGAATATCACACAATCCCGAATGGGACAAAAACGAATACTCTTTTACAATCTTTTCCACCCGTATCACCTGTCCGTTTCTAATGTATTTCGCTTTTTCTATTGTAGCAAAGAATTTTTCACTTTGCAATCGAAGTTTTTCCGCTTCGCAGAATTCTCGAATGGACAATACTTTTTTCTGTGCTATAATAAGGGCAGAAAGTCCTACTTCGTATGTTTTTTAAAGTACAAAAGGAGCTTTATGATGTCTGCATTTTTTAAGAAATTTAAGGTTCTGCTTTTGGGTGACCTAATCTTACTTACTATTCTGTACTTAGGTTTGTTTTTCCCTGTATTTTGGCTTGCACATTCAGATTTTATTGTTCTTCTTTGCCTACCGAGCATTACGCTTTTTCTGCAAATCTTCGAACCCATGTTCGGCAGATTTATAAGAAGCCGCGTCGGCGTCAACACCGAAGAAATCGCTGTTATTGTTTCTCTGCAAGCTGTATGCAGTGCCTTGGCTTCTCTTGTCCCCGCCATAAGCACAAAGGCTTCTTTTTCACAGGGGATGCCCTTTATTTTACTTTTTACAGCTTGGAGCACCGTTTGGTTTCTGCTCAGCTTAACAAAAGCGCCCTTGTTTTTTAAAGCACCTGCCGTCGGCAAAATTTTGTTTTATGCTTACAGTATTTTTCTTTTGCTTTTGCCCGACATTTTTTATATCCAGGCGCATGACGAGGGCAGTTATTCTATGGCTTACCTCCTCGGTGTACAATTCCCCACGCTGATTTTAACGGCTATAATCGGTGCTCCTTTGCTCGCCCGAGCAATAAAAAGAGCCTACGGAGCACCTGTCCCCTTCCCCCTTTCTAAAAGATTTTCACTTGCTCTTCTCTTATTTTTAAGTTTACTGCCGAGCTATGCCTTTACTGACTTATATGAAGACCTTTTTATATTCCATCGCCTGGATTGCATTTCCCCATTTCAGCTATACATTGCCGTTTTTCCTGCTCTTGTCGCTTCAGTCCTCTTTTTCATTGCGCTAAGTCTTCGTCCAAAGCAGGAGCCGCCCGTATTCCCCGACCCTTTTTATAGTCATAGTTCTTATTATTAAAATCGGATATAAACCGTATGCTAAACGCCAAACAAATCCACCTACACAAAAATAAAAAAGTCCGACTCCTGTCGGACTTTTCTTTTTATACCGATATGCCAAAAAGGCACAAAAAAGCCGGTGCTTCCGTATAGACCAAACAAAGACTTCGCTATCCTCCTCAAGCAATCCCCAAAAAGTTTTGAACAGCGAACTTAGGTTTGGAAAGAAGCACCGGACCCCCTCCGTAATAAACACTGTAAAAGCCCTCGGCTGTGTCGAAGCGCCTCGGCTCTTTTCAGTGTGTGTCTATTATATACTATCCTTTGTGCCACTTGAAAGGGCTTTTCAAAAAAAGCCCTCAGAACGTCAAAATTCGCCTTTTTTCTCGGTTTAATTTCATCCGAATACCTTTTCTGGATTGTAATGTTTTGCAAAATGTATTATAATAAGCCCATATCAATAGGAAATAGGATTGTATGTTTTATGCTTAATATTCTGATTTGCGATGACAAAGCCGAATGGCGAAACGAAATACAAAAGCAAATAGAAAATTCCCTCTGCGTACCGTATAACTTAACGGTTTTTTCAGAGGCGCGGCTCCTTTTAGACTTTTTCAAGGAGAATTCTGCGGATATTATCGTTACGGATATCCAAATGCCCGAAACCGGCGGCATTGAGCTGGCAAAAGAAATTCATGCACAAAATCCGCATACGCAGATTATTTTTACCAGTGCTTTCACGGATTATATTCAGGATGTTTTCTCTGTGAATCCGGTATATTATCTCTTAAAGCCCTATGATGCCGAAAAATTCAAGGAAGCTTTTCGGTTGGCGGTGCAGAATTTGGAACAGCAGCAGAAATTCCTAGAAATTCTTTCGCAAAACAAGGCTGTTCGCATTTGCATAAGCGAAGTGCGGTATGTGGAAAGCGATAAACGAACCGTTATTTTTCACGAAACCGATGCAGAGCAATCCTGCTATGCAAAACTGGATGATGTAGAAAACGAATTACCCGGCTATTTTATTCGCTGTCACAAAAGCTACCTTGTCAACATGAACCAAATCAAACGAATTTCCAACAATCAAATCGAATTGTTCTCCGGAGAAATCCTTCCTGTCGCAAAATCTCGTTTTCCGGCGATCAAGCAGGAAATTTTAAAATTTTGGGAGGCGCAGTTATAATGGCTACACATATTATGGACAGCACGGCTTGTGCCCTCAGCAGTTTTTTTCTGGTCTTTGCCGTTTATAAGGTTTTAGAGCCGAAAAAGATAACGAAATATTTTACTGCTTTCATTCCTCTTCTCGTGGGCAGCTCTTATTATTTTTTCATTTACTCCTCTTTTATGACGACCCGAATTGCCAATCCCTCCATACGGCAGCATTTTGTATTTTTGACCATGTTTTTGAGCTATCTAATTTATGTTGCCTTTCTTTTTACTGCGGAAATCAAGGAAAAAATGCAGGCGTTCGCCGGTCTTTGGGCAGCCGCCGCGCTTTCGGAATTTACCGTAGTTATTCCCATGGCAATGCTCAATCTTGCCGGCTTTGCGAGCAAACAGCTTCCTTTTACGGAAAAGCTGATTCAGGTTTCCGTGGTGTTGGCGCTGTATGCCCTGAACTGCCACGTATTTTCCACACGCTTCGGTCGTCACAAAACCAAATTCCCCTGGCAGGTATATCTTTGCTCTTTGCTAATTTTTTTAAGCCTGATGTTTTTGATTCTTTTGGTTTTAGACAGCCCCGTTTTTAATCAATCCTATTCCAAAGTCGTTATTTGCCTTTCGTTTTTCTGTGCCGCGGTTTTAATCATCGCCTTGTCTTATATTCTAAAGTACATGAGTGGGCAGGAAAAACTAAAAGAGAAAATCGCCGCCGCACAGGAAATGCAGGAGCTAGATGTCAAGCATATTCAGACGCTCTACGAAAAAGCAGAAGAAACGCGCCGCATTCAGCACGATTGGAAGGATAATCTTTCCATTTTACAGCTTCTTTTACAAAACGGAAGCCCTGAAAGTCTCGAAAAAGCCAACTCCTTTATCGACGAGCTGACCCAGAACATTACAAGCTCGAAAATTTCGTTTTATACCAACAATGTGCTTGTAAACACAGTGCTTTCTTCTAAAATAGACGAAGCGAAACGAAATGGCATCACAGTGGATGCCAAGGTAACGATTGCCGCGGATATAAGCAAAATCAGCGAGCTCGACATCAATATTTTAATTATCAACCTGTTCAACAATGCGATTGAAGCCTGCCAAAAGGTTGCAGATGCAGACCAAAAAGCCATTTCCTTTCGTCTTGCCACAAAGGGAAACTATTTGCTCTTTAAAATCAGCAATCCCTACCAAAAGCTTCACACAGATAAAAACGGCAAGTTGAAAACAACCAAACAAGACAAGGAAAAACACGGCATCGGTCTTGCCATTATCGAAAGTCTCTCCAAAAAATATAACGGTGAAGAGCACATTTCCACCGAAAATCAAATCTTCACCCACACCGTATCCTTAGATCTGGAAGCAGAACCGCAAAAAGCAGAGGGGTAAAAGTAAATTCCAGTCCGTATATATGTACTTTGTTTTTGTTTGATTTGAAAATCGCATCCGACTATGTTAGTATGGAATTAGAAAATTACGGAGGTCTGCTATGAATCAAAAACATTTAGATAAAATCTTTCAGGCTTATGTAAATCACTTTGAAACCTTAACCAATAGTGTCCACGATGAAAATTACAAATGGGTCGCTATTCAAAAATTTCAAACGGAATTTAATATAGAGGCCCCTGATTTCGCAGCGATGTTTGCAAACGCTACCAGCGAGACCTGTAATTTAATTAACGATCGAACACAGCCTTTATTCGGCATCATCGAGTGTGCCAAGAAAGAGCCGGAAGAGGTTCGTAAACTTTTTCTGGATTTATATGCTCCCGATTATGGCGATTTAGACCTGCGACAGGAGAAGATTGATACCTTTATCAACAAAAGCAATCTGCTAAAAGAAAAATATTTCCCCGGTAGTTGGCGCTATGCCCAAACGCAAAGATCTGCTATGGCATACCTCATGCTACGATATCCTGATGATAATTTCTTTTACAAATATACAGAAGTAACCGAATTTGCAGATTGTGTAGAATTCTACACAGATTTTGCAAATCGGAGTACCTTTGGGCTTTCTACCTATTACAAAATGTGTGAAGAATTAATTGAAGCCGCGAAGCAAAATTCTGCTTTGATGGAAAAGCATAACAGTCGATTTCTGCAGACAGACAGACCCTTATATCCAGATCCGAAGCTGCATATTTTGGCTTTTGACATTATGTATACTTCTCAAGCTTATGATTTTTACGATGGAATTTCTTATGTGCATTTAGATAGCAAAGAAAAGAAAAGCTATCTGGAAAAACAGGGAACTGCAGAAAAGCTTAAACTGAATCTGGAAACAGCAAAGGCCAAATTTGACGAGCTTATAAAAGTGCAAGAGACCATATTATCTTTATCAGAAAAGGAAACAAGAATTTATTCCTTAAGAAATAAAGAGGGAAAAATTCTTTCCTTTGACGCAAAGGAAATACAGGTTTTGTTTGAAGGTGATCTTCAGCCCAAAAAATTCGGATTTTCTTTTTCGCTGGCAAACAAGCTGTTAAAATTTAAAGATGAAAATATAAACCAATATATTGAAAAACATGCTGCAATCTTAAAATCCGAAAGTGAAATCAAATCAAAATACAAACATGCATTAAACAATTTCAAGGATTACGCAAAATATTTAGAATGAAAAAGAGCCGCTTTTGCGGCTCTTTTCTTTTTTTGGCAGGGGTAGAAGGGCTTTTTTACTTCTCCCCTCTTGCAGTGTTCAAAATTTTGGTTGCATAAACAAAGGGAAGGAGAAATTTTCATAAAATCTCTCGCTTGACGGGAATATTCATATTTGCTATTATGGACTGAAGAATCGAAAATGTCTTGCAATAGCTTTATACGATTTATTGGCTTTGTTTTATGGTGTTCAAATCATAACACATAATAGGCGATCTACTAGTAAAGACGCAATTTTACAAAGCTGATTTTTGCGCTTTAAAACTAAAAAAATATCCTATAGCTGGAAATTAACGGAGGCTTTATCATGAGCAATGATTTTTTAGAAAATTGGCAAGTACAAAAAATAGAGGCCGTTGATATTACGGAGAAAAATTATAACAGTGCCGATTGGGAAAATATTCGCATACCCCATGATTACGCCATTTACAGCGGATTTGATAAAAATAACGATGCTTATGCCGGTATTATAAAGGCTGACGGAATCAACAAACCTATACCTCAATATGGCAGAACAGGTGGTTTGCCTATAGGTCAGCCTGTGTGGTACAGGAAAGAATTTTTTATTCAGGAAACCACAAAAAGAGCCTTCATTGAATTTGACGGTATTATGTCAAACAGTACGGTTTATGTTAACGGCAACGAGGCAGGTGGCAGACCTTACGGATATTCTTCTTTTTCTGTTGAAATCACAAAATATATGAAACCGGGCAAAAATATTTTATATGTGAAAACAGCACAGTTAGATAACAGCAGCAGATGGTATCCCGGCGGAGGTATCTACAGGGAAGCCAGACTTATTGAAAATGTGAGCGATACGATTATATCTTATAATGGCATTGAAATTATCAGCAGTCACGCTGACAATGTCGGTACGTTGAACTGCAAAGTTGCATTAGAAAATTACAAAGATACAACAGTAAATATTCAAGTGTTCTACAAAGGTGCGCAGGTTGCAGAGAAAAAGAATATTGCCGGAAGCAGGGAAGTTAAGGCAATCATTACAATCCCCGATGTTAAAATATGGGATACTGCTTCGCCTAATTTGTACCTTGTTAAAATAGATGTTTTACAGGATAACGAAATTGTAGAAAGCAAAAAGGTTAAAATCGGCGTAAGAAATATAGAATACAAGGTCAAAGAAGGATTTTATTTAAACGGCAGATTAGTTAAATTCAAGGGCGTTTGCATGCACCACGACTTAGGACCTTTAGGCAGTGCATTTAACAAAAGTGCCGCAAAAAGGCAGTTAAAAAAGCTTATGGAAATGGGTGCTAACGCCATAAGAACCAGCCACAATCCACCCGCTCCGCAACTCCTCGATTTATGCGATGAGCTTGGGCTTTTAGTTTTAGACGAGGCCTTTGACTGCTGGGAAAAAGGCAAAACCACGCATGATTATAACGTTTATTTTAAGGATTGGTGGAAACGAGATATTACCGATTTAGTAAAAAGAGATATAAACCACCCCAGCATTGTTATGTGGTCCATCGGTAATGAAATTATGGAACAGGGCAAACTGATAAAAGGCTATAAGATTTCAAAAATGCTGACAGAAGCAGTTAAAAACGCAGACCCTCTGTCAAACAGAGTTGTTACCGTAGGTATGAACAGTCCCAAGGGTGGATATACCAGCCGATTCCATAAAAATGTAGATGTAATGGGATGTAACTACAATCACGATGCCTATAAAAACCTAATTAAAAAGTGTAAAAAATCCTTGTTCCTTGCCACCGAAACTTCAAGTTGTGTAAGCTCAAGAGGCGAATATTTCTTACCTGCCGCGCTTGAAATACCGGCAAAAAAGAAAGAAAACCTTCACTGCACATCTTATGATTTAGCCGCTCCGGGATGGGGATGCCTGCCCGAAAAGCAGTTTGAAATGCTGAAAGAATACACAGAATTTATGGGTGAATTTGTTTGGACGGGCTTCGACTATTTAGGCGAGCCTACACCTTACTATGAGGAGTGGCCCAGCAGAAGCTCCTATTTCGGAATATTTGATTTATGCGGTCTAAGGAAGGACAGATTTTACATATATCAAGCCGAGTGGACGAAGGAAGATGTGCTTCACATAGTACCGAGTAATTGGAACTTCCAAAAAGGACAAAAAGTAACTGTACAATGCTACACATCCTTTGATAAAGTGGAATTATTCTTAAACAACAAAAGCTTAGGTATAAAAGAAAAGGCAAAATGCCCCGCCGACGAAACGAATAAGGATTACTTAAAAAAATATAGGCTCATTTGGGAAAATGTGCCCTTTGAAGAAGGCGAATTAAAGGCAGTTGCCGTTAATAAACCGAGCGTAACAGACGTTGTTAAAACTGCTGGCAAACCATATCGCCTTAAAATCACGCCGGAGCAATCGGAAACAAAGGCAGATACAAGAGAATTATCGTTCTTTAGGGTTGATGTTCTTGACGAAAGCGGCGTAATTTGCCCAAAAGCAGACAACAAAATAAACATATCCGTTGCAGGCAACGGCACATATATTTGCAGTGACAACGGTAATCCGTTAGATACAAGAACATTTAATTTACCCTATTGTCAAGCCTTTAACGGCAGTATGGTTATTTACGCAGGCAATAACGGCAAATCAGGGGATTTAATAGTAAATGTTACCTCGGAAAACCTAGTAGGCGACACAGCGGTAATCCAGATAAAAGACTAAAAATTTTATCCGTAAATTTATATGGTGTTGCTTAGTATGTCCTTTTCTGTTTCGTAATCTGCTTTTAGAATAAAATATCCGTTTTATATGTCAAGCTCTAAATGGATTTTACCGAACGTGTCATTTTACATGCACATTTTGGTCCCTTCGTATATCACGCAAATGTTAACATCTGCTAAACTTTTGCCATTTTTCTTGTTTATAGCCGTTGAATATGTTAGAATATAAAAAAATTTTACTGGTAATCGCTTATTTAAAATGGTAAGCACTTATATGAATGGAGCAAAAGCTAAATGGGGAAAACGAAACGGGTTAGGGTTATAACAGACTCTAACAGCGGTATTACAAAAGAACAAGGAGAAAAGCTCGGTATTGGAATTATTCCAATGCCTTTTTCCATTGACGGCAAAGAATACTATGAAGGCACCACCATTTCAAGAGAGCAATTTTTTGAATTTATGGAAGCCGGCAAAAACATCACGTCTTCGCAGCCGTCCATTGCCGCTCTCATGGATGCTTTTGAAGAAGGCCTAGAAGAATATGATGAGATTGTCTATATTCCGATGTCCAGTGGACTCAGCGGTTCTCTAACGACGGCAAAGGTTTTTGCAGAAGAATATGACGGGAAAGTAGAAGTTGTCGACAACCATCGCATTTCCTGTACGCAAAAGCAGTCTGTTTTAGAGGCTGTGGATTTGGCAAAGCAAGGAAAAAGCGCAAAAGAAATTCGAGAAATATTAGAACGGCATAGTTTAGATGCCAGCATCTATATTACAGTGGACACGCTCGAATATTTAAAAAAAGGCGGCAGAGTTACAAAAGCAGCTGCTGCAATCGCCACCGTGCTCAACTTAAAACCGATTTTGCAAATTCAAGGTGACAAGTTAGATGCCTACGCAAAAGTACGTGGCTTAAATGCCGCAAAAGAAGCTATGCTTCGTGCCGTTGAGCAAGATATTGCCGGCCGTTTCAGCGGGCAAGAAGTCCAAATTCAAGGAGCCTATTGCGGTACGCCGGCGGAAGCAGAAGCTTGGAAACAAACCATTGAAGAGCGATTCCCAAATCATACCGTGACCTTAGATCCTTTATCTTTAAGTATCAGTTGTCACATAGGGCCAAAAGCACTCGCCATTGTTTGTATGCCTCAAATCCCCGAAGCTCCGCATGTTTCCTATACGCTTTGAGTAAGTCCATGAAAGCAGCTATCTTCCGTCTGTCAAACATTCCGTTACCGAAAGTAGATTGGCTATCGCATTCGTGCATTTCATTTAAAATAGTTACAATCCTCCAAGGCAAAGTAACCTTTGTATTATGATTAGCTACCGAGCAAAAATCAAATCTATCCTCTGCTTTAGAACGAAGCAGTTGGAAATAGGAAGGCAACCGGCGGCTGTTTAGAAAACGGTGCCCTACTTTACCTAAAAAAATACAGAGGCAGTGCATGTAAATAGCTTTTGCAAATAAGGACACTTTTTTACAAAAAGGAAAAAAAGATTATGATTATTATTGTATTGTCCATTTTGGCTTGTATCTTGATTCTTGGCATCGGTATTGGTATTGCGATTCGTGTGCATACGATTCCATGTACCGGTAAAGTTGTGCTAAAAGGCACGAATGAGGGGATTCAAAATGTCAGCGTTACAGACGGCAGACATGTTGTAAAGACGGATAGTGACGGTAATTTTAAGCTGAGCGGTTGGTGCAAATCCAAGTTTGTTGCGGTGACCATTCCGTCAGGATATTGGACAGAAGATTACTACATCCCTGTTGAGAAAGAAAAATCGACGTATGTCTTCGAGCTGGATAAAGCGAAAAAGGATAGGACAAATCATAACTTTTTACAAGTTTCAGATACCGAAATCGGCGAAAAAGGCGCAGAACCACAATGGATAAACGCTTTAAAAGAGACAGCAACAGAGCAAGACTCCGCCTTCATTATTCAAACCGGCGACATCTGCTATATTGACGGATTAAAACAGCATATCCGAGATATGAATACCGAAAATATGGGCGTTCCGGTTCGCTATGTCATCGGTAATCACGATTATGTGGATTACGGCAAATACGGGGAACAGCTGTTTGAAGAAATCTACGGGCCGGTTTGGTACTCTTTTGAGCTGGGCAATATTCACTATGTTGTGACACCTATCGTACACGCAGACCGCACGCCTCGGTATACTTTAGAAGATTCCTATAAATGGCTGAAAAATGACCTCAAGAATACAGATAAAAATAAGAAAATCGTTTTATTTAATCATGATTGTCCGAGGGACGAGAAGAATTTCACTGTTCACTCCGGCTTTACAAAAATCAACCTCGCGAGCGAAGGCCTCCTAGCCTGGGTATTTGGGCATCTTCATTATAGCTATGTTTATGCGTCCAACGGCGTACTGGCGATCACAACCCAACCCCCTAGAGGCGGTGTAGATAGCTCTATCGGTGCCATTCGAACCATTAACATTGAAAACGATAAAATAAAGAATACCGTACTTACCTATATGGGCTTTGACAAGGGCGAGAGCGAAAGCGGATACGAATGGCAGACCCAGCTCGGCGGCAGAAATCTTTATGCAGAGCCGGTACTGGTTGGCGACAAGCTCTATGTTGCCACCATAGACGATGATTATCCCAAAACGCAGGAGATAGCGTGTCTTAACGTCCATACCGGTGAAAAATTATGGAGCTTTAAGCCTGCTAACTCCATTAAAAATAATATCGTTGTAAAAGAGAATATCTTAGTTGCTGAGGACTGTGAAGGCAATGTGTATGCACTAAATGCCATAACAGGCGAAAAGATTTGGCAGAAGGATTTAGGTTTAACTTGGTACAAAATCACTTCTTTAGGACTTACCGTCAGTGCGAATAACCGGATCTATTGCGGCAATGAGCGACACCTTCACTGCTTAGACCTTAAAACAGGCGAAACGGTATGGCATAAGCATCCCAAGGAAGGTGACAATTCGCCGAATAGAATGGTGATTTCCGGCGACAAATTGCTGGTAGGCGCGAACTGGCGGTATTTGGCTGGCTTTGATGCAAACACGGGCAAGCAAAAATGGACTTTGAAACCGGAGGGCTTTAGCTGGACAACGAGTACGCCCTTGATTTTAGATGATACCAAAGCTTTGATGTTCACAAATAGCAGTGCCTTTGTTTTTGACTATTCAAAAGGTGAATTGCTGAAGCGTAAGGAATTCCCTGCGCGTGACTTCTTGACCGTATCTACACCCCTTCTCGTAGACGGTGTGCTCTATGTTCCGACCACGCATAGCGGAATTGTTGCGATAGATTACAATACATTAGAAGAAAAGTGGAACTTCAAGACAGGCAATGCGTTAGTGAATTCTGCACCGTATTCTATCGGTGAGAAATCTACCGTCGAGGGTAGCCTTATTATGGAAAACGGCATCTTGCTCTTTGGCGCGGATGACGGATACCTGTACGCTGTCGATAAGGACGGCAACCTCATGGACAAATTTAATATCGGCTCACCGATTTTTACGAAAGTCATCTATGGGGACGGGAATGTAATTACAGCAGACTTTAGCGGTCATGTAACCCGTGTCAAATTTGACGGACAGCATTTCGGGAAATAACGGATTGTCTATTCTTTAAAGGCCATGAAATAAAGCAGAAGCATACCTTTAAAATGCAATAACAAATATCTGTAATGATGGGGGATAGTATGAAAGAATCCAAAAACAGCCGGGGTAATTTTCTCGGAAAATTAAAGTCTATGTGGTCTAAGCCACCGGAAGGCAGATTTTTGTCGTTCAAAGAAATGGGCTTATTCGGTGTATACGCTATGGGCGTTGCGTTCATGACAAGCTCTATCGGCTACGTTGCAACGATACTGTTTATTCCGTATTTTTATAAAATTGATGCCTTGCACGGCTATATCATCCTGGCAGTTGCAAGCTTCATCAACATGTGTATTTTGCCGTTCATTGCGAACAAAATCGAGAAAACAACGTCCAAATGGGGACGATATAAGCCATATATCCTGTTCACCTTGCCGCTATATGCCATTCTGGCAATCCTAGTTACGTGGATTCCGCAAATGGATAATGAAACCCATAGAATCTTATATGCCTATATGACCTGTGTGCCGTTACTCATTGCAAACGGATTCTTCTATAATATGTACCAAACCATGCCCACCATTATCACCTCTCACACGCAGGAAAGAGCGGACATCATGACACCGCTGGGGCTTATCTTCGGCTTTGCGCCAACCATTATGCAAATTGTTGCAGGGCCTATCAGAGGTCATTTCATGGAGCTTGGCAAAGAATATGAAGGCATTCGAATCATAGGCATCATCAGCGTAATTCTCGGCATCTTATGTGTCCTGTGTATTCTCAAAGTCAAAGAGAGAGTCTATTATATCGAATCGGAAGAAGAAAATAAGGAACAGGTGAAGCTTTCCGATGCATTCAAAATGCTTTCTAAGAATACACCACTTATCCTCTTGACCTTAGCACTTGTGCTCGGTTCCCTCAGAGAATTTACAGGACAATTCAGAATGCTTATCATTCAGTGCAGATTTGCAGAGAACGTTCCTTTGGCTATTAAAATATCCGGACTTCCGATGACAATCATTGGCTTTGCGGCTACGGTATCCATGTTGTTACTCCCTATTGTTACAAGAAAGATGGAGAAGAAAAACATTCTCATTTTGTTTTCGGTATTGCCGGCATTATGCAACATCGTACTTGCGTGCATCGGTTATGAAAATATCCCCATCGGAAAAACGTCGTCTATTCTCATTACCGCCATTCATTTCTTAATGCAGATAACGCCTATCTATTTGCTTGTACCGATTATGCTCGGTGAAATAGCCGACTATCAGCAGTATAAAACCGGCAAAAGACTGGACGGTCATATTCAAAATATGCTGTTTACTGTACCAACGGTTGCCAGCCAAATCTTTATGATATTTGCTTATCTATGGCAACAGAAAATCGGCTTCCAGCCTATGAATTACAGCGAAGAAGCCGGCGTTATTTCGGCAGAACTGCAATCTATTGCTTGCAGTTGGTATGACATTGTTGCCATTATTTCCGCAATCAGCGGCATACTCATGGCCGTTGTACTTCTGTTCTATCCCTTGTCTAAAAAGAAACATACAGAAGCCGTTGAAGAGCTAAAGAGAAAATCCGTTATCACAAATGTAAACGAGACTGTAAAAAACTAAAGAAGGAAATAAAAATACAATCCCCTTGCCTTGGAAAATTTACAAGGCAAGGGGATTTTTCTTGTGTTTCGTCTATTTGTCTTTGCCGACATATTCTATGGGTGGATGCCCGTTAATTGTGTTTTTAATGTTTGGCTCCCAGTTCTTGCCAAAGGCAATATCACTTTCCTTATCTTGGTGGATAATAATCTTTTCCACATTGGAGATTGTGGAGAAGAAAGCATAATCTTCCACCTTTTGAACGGAGGACGGAATTTCAATCCTTTTGAGTGAATCACAATAGGAAAACGCATCTACGCCGATTTCTGTAACGGTGGACGGCAAATGCAGTTCTGCAAGACTCGTACATTTAATAAATGCCATTTTATCGATTTTTTCTAATCCCTCGTTGAATTCGATATTATAAAGATTAGAGCAAAGATAGAAAGCAAAGGGAGCGATTTCTTTTACCGTATCCGGTACAACGAAGTCACCGCCGCTTATGTAATTCCCCTCTTCATCGCGGACAATTGGCGATTTTGCATTGGGATAACATAAAAGCTTCGTCATATCCTTATTGTAAAGGACGCCGTCTACAGATTTAAAATATTGGTTTTCCTCACTGACGGTAATTTTTTTAAGATTCGGACAATTTTCAAGTGCCCGTTCTTGAATTGTGGTAATATTTTTGCCTAAGGTAAGCTCTTCCAAGTATTCAGCATTTGCTATACTGAACCGCATAAGCTCTGTTACGGCTTTTCCGTCCTTTTCATCCGGTACTGTAAAGGCTTTTTCTGTAGACAAGCTTTTATATCTGTAAAGGGCACAGCCGTCCGCGTTATTCTTGTACCGCGGTTTATTTTCTTGCATAGAGCAAGAAGAAAAGCCCATAACCAAAACAACTACAGCAAGCATTGCAGCCACAATTTTTTTCATGTTTTTCATTTTATTCACCGCCCTATTCCGTAACCGCAGCAATTTCTTCTGCTTCATTCTTTGGATTCTTTTCATGCTCTTTATCGGCGGCACGCTGTTGCAGTTCTTTAATAATCTGTTTATGCTTTTCCTCAGACAAATCGTAAAAATGGTAAGGAATCGTTGCCAGGAGCTGCGTTACAACACTAATAATCGCTGTTGCAACAAGCACAGGTGTTCTGCACTCAGCATCATACAGAATATTCCAATCCGAGGTAAAGCCTAAGCATCCATAAACAAAGGGTACAAACAGTGCTGCAAGCGTCGTAATCGGTGTTGCAAGGTAGCCGAAAATGCCCATGCATCCGTCCAAGCGCTCACCGGAAATATACTGCTGATAATCCCAAACGTCCGCATTCATCGTGCCCTGTACAATAGATACAACAGAGCCGAACAGGGTGACAATATACTGTGCAAGGACAATCAGTACCAAGCTGTCGAGATATACAGCACCGATGGAAAGAATCATGCAAAGTGCATTTGCATATTTACAGGAAAGGATTACTTTCTTTCTATCAAACTTTTTGATGAGAATAGGTGCAATAAACATACCGGGTACACTTGCCGTACCAAGAATCGTAGAGGTAATACTCAACGCCCAGTCCTGACGCATAGAATAAATAATGGCAATGTTGATAATGATAACAATGCCCGCAGAAAAGGAAGAAATCCATGCCGAGATATTACTAATCCAAAGGTATTTATTTCTTAAAACCTCTTTAAAACCTTTCATCATATTGACCTGCGGCTTATGTTCTGTTTCCTGCACAACTCTGTCCTTGACGCCGAAGGCAAGGAAAAAAGCAAACGGAGCAAAGAAAATCGCAAGTCCGGGAACAACAATTCTATATGTATTCAGGCTTGCAAAACCACCGGTTAAGGCTGCAAGTATCGGCCAAACCACGCCAAAGATGGTTGGGAAAATACTCCATAAGAAGCAGCCGTAAGACATGATTTTCATACGTTCATTGCTGTTTGGTGAAATTACATTGGTCAGATTTACACCTTGTCCAAAACACGTACCAAAACAGCCCCAAATCGAGAAGAAGAGGTGCATAACCCAAAACTTATCATTATATTCAAGTTTGTTATATGGGAAAAGCACAAGGAGTAGCAAAGCCAAAATATAGGGTACGGTATTAGCAATAATCCATACTTTATATTTGCCGTATTTCGGGCAAAGCTTTCGCATGATAAACATATTGTAGTACGTCACAAAAACTTGCAAGAGAAACTTTGTTCCGACAACCTGTGGGAAAGCTGGCATAAAGCCTTCAAAATAATGCTGTGGAACAAAAAGTGCACCTATACCGATAAGCAAAAAAGCAAGGTTAAGCCAGTTAATAAGGCGCATTGTCTTTTTTGGCGGTGCTCCAAGATTATCTGTAATAATCATACCAATGGGTTGGAACAGATAATTGAGAACCATATTAACAATTCCAAGCATGGCAAAATCCATCATTTTTAAGCCGTAAATCGCACCGACAAACATACAGCCTGCTGTGAAAGAAAGATTCGCACAGGACTGAGCAGCCGTACCCCCGCCGCCTACGCCTAAAACGAGATATAAAGCTTCCTTATACGTTACGAACTCGCCCTCGTGCGGTATATTCCAATGTGTCTTTACATCTAGGCAAAGGTCCTTTCCCTTGCTCACAAGATTCTTTGCAAATTTCATGCTTATTCCCCCGTTTCTATATCCTATCTTACATAAATATAGCATTATGATTATAGCACTCGCCGTTTTTGTTGTCAATTATGCTAAAATTAAAATGCTTTCTTAAATTTTTATGTAAAATTACACAAGATATAACCTCGCTTTACCTTGCAAAACGAGAAAGCGCCTGCTATAATGCAAGTATTATCGAGGGGCAGATTGTTCGGTTACTTTTCAATATGATGAGAGAGGAAAGATTCAAGCGATGAAAAAGTATTGGGTATTAGGAGACAGTGATTCTAAAGCACAAATCACTTTGAATGAAAGCAAAATTATTTTGTCCAACGACCTCATTTCCAGAGAAATCGAACTAAAAGGCTGCAAGACAGTAGCTTATCAAAACACGCAAAAAGATACCGAGCTGATTTATGAAGTTTTTCCGGACTTTGCTGTATCTATAAACGGCAAAAAAATAGCATCGGACGAAGGGTTTACTTTTCTTACATGGCAAGAAACTGCACCTATGGTAAGAGTACCTTTTAAAAGAACGCCAACCATGACAGCAAAAGGAGAATATCCGCCTGCAGGTAAAGCCTTAGTGCTTACATATAAACACAACGAACTACCCATAGAAGTTATGGTGCGTTACGAAATTTATGACAACATGCCGGTTCTCATGAAGCTTGTAACTGTAAAGAATTTGGGCAAAAAAGATATTACCGTTGATAATATTTTCACGGAGACCTTGAAGATCAAAGAAAATCGCGACACCTTATTTGTAGACAGCGACTATGATTCCACTACGGACTTTTTAGGGCTCGAGCTATCACAGTATGCAAGGCATTATGCACGCTATTCTTACGACGTTTTGGAGGTTGCCCCGCAATTTAAAATGAACAGGAAAGTTGCGCCGAATGAAAGCCTTAATTCCATCGTAGCCTATGAGCTTTTATTTATGGCAGACTATTATGAGCAACGCTTAATTGAAGTGAAATCTATGTACAAACATATTGCACCTTGGTGTACAGATAACGTTCTTTTCTTTCATTTAATTTCCAATTCTTCCAAAGCCATTCGAAAAGCTGTAGACGAATGTGCCGAAATCGGACTTGAAATGATGATTCAATCTTTCGGGTCGGGGGTCAATATGGAAAGCAGCTCCAAGCATTATTTGAAACGCATCAAAAAAGCATATGATTACGGACACCAAAAAGGCATTCGAATGGGTGCCTATACTCTCGCCTACGTAAAGAATTATCTGCCTGTCAGAGGGCATGAGGCAATAAATCATGACGGCAGCCATATCTGTCGCTGCCTTGCTACAGAATGGTCGCAAAACTATATGAAAAATATTTTGCGCTTTTTAGATGCCACAGGTGCTGATGCGATAGAAATTGACGGTCCTTATGGTATGATGACCTGTTCAGGTGGTAAAACGCATCTGCACGAAAATTTTGAGGATTCCCAGTATAAGCAGTGGAAAGCCTCCGTCGTCGATTGGTATAAAGAAATTAAAGCAAGAAATGTTTATATCAACGCACCCGATTGGCATTTTATGAACGGTACGAACCGCACAGGCGTGGGCTATGAAGAAATCGCCTTTTCCGAAGCAAGAGAAGAGCAACTCATCACCTCAAGAATTTATTATTACAAAGGCACGTTTTCAAAGAATCCATCACAGGGTTGGGGCTTTTTACCGCTTGATGTTTACCACGGCGGCGGAGATAAAGCGAAGTTCTTCCCAACAGCTAAACACGCCAAAGAATTTGATTGGGCGCTTGCACAAATCACGGCAAGCGGCGTATGGCCGACCATTCGCGGAAAGCGTGTCTATGACAGCGAAATCAGTAAAGAAATCCTAAAAAAATGGGTAAGTATTTTTAAAAAATACCGCGAAGTAATCAATGGCATTACCGTGCACTTTATGCCGCCTGCGATTGATAAAGATAATCCTTCGAGAACCACCTGCCTAGATGCAATCCTAAACCAACTGCCCTATGGCGACAACCGCGGCTTTTTGATGTTCTTTAATCAAACGGATAAAGAAATTACAAAAGAAGTGACAGTCCCTGTTTACTACACGGGACTCACAAATCTCACAATGCCGCCCGCACCGTTCCCGAATACCAAAAACTGCGATATTACCTATCCTGTATACGGTGCAGAAGCCGCGCCACTCATTATCAAAGCGCGTGACGGCAGAAGCCTCCATTACGTTACAGATGCAAAAGTAGAAGATAAGGAAATACCAACGCTTCCGGCGCCAATAAAGACAGATAGAAAAATCATCCTCTCCGAAGAAGATACAGCGCCAATAAGCTACGCGATTGACTCCAACGGCAATATTAAGATGCAAATCACCTTGCCCGCTATGTCTTATAAATGGTACATAATGCACCCACCCAAAGAGAATTAATCTATTCAAGAGACCTGCGGACATAAATCTAAATCAAAAAGCAAGATTTATGTATACAGAAAAAAGCCTTGAAACATAATAGTTTCAAGGCTTTTGTGTTTGTCAGGGGCAGAAGGACTTTCGTGCTTTGCATCCCTCTTGCGGTGCCCAAAATTGCTTTTTGCCTTGGAGCGGCAAGCAATTTTGACCGCTACGCCAACGGATTCTCCCTTTTTCCGCCACCGGCGGCGGTCGAATTCGTTGCCCGGCACGCGCCGCGTGCCTCACAGCTGAAGTACATTTTATCTCAGTAAAAAAATAAGACACCGAAAAATCGGTGTCTTATTTTTTGGCAGGGGCAGAAGGACTTGAACCCTCGGCACGCGGTTTTGGAGACCGCTGCTCTACCAACTGAGCTATACCCCTATATCAAGGTTTCTGACGATTGTCTTTATTAAATGTACCACTTTTTGTACCAATAAAAGAACTGAAATTCCTGTTTTTTGGCATTTCCAAAAGTTCCTGCATATTATACATTATTCTTATATATTTGTCAACCGTTGATTTTACTTTATTTGCCGTCTATTTTTGTACCATTTTTATCCGCTATCTTTCATTCTTTTATTAAATAAGAATAGAAAGGTTGATGTTATGACTAAAACAATATTTTTTGCTAATACTGCTATCACCCAAAAAGAGGATTTACCCGAAATATGTAATTATCTAGAACAGTGTCTATATACCAAGGACACTGTAAACGAGCTTATGAAGAAAGTAGCCAATTGTGATTTTCCAGAGGTATACAAGAGAAATTTAATTCTTTTAGATGCTAACTTATCGAAAATTGTTTCTAATTTTAGCAAATCACAATTAGATTGTCTTTATTTACAAATTACAGCCGATTCATCTGTTATCAAACCCATTATTCAAGAAATTCTAGACATACTACAACTCCATTTGAAAGATTATGTTGTATCTAAAAACTGTTCTTCTCAAAAAATTTCCGACGATTTATATGCCAAGCTACAAACAGCACTCACCACTGTGGGGCAAAAATATAATCCTTATCAAATTAAAATTCTTCCTGCATCTGACAATGAAAATTTTTTAAGAGTTTTATATATTCCTTGCGGTGCAATTCCTAGAGCTTTATATATAAAAAAAGAGAGATTAAATAATTGGCTTGCTTCAATATCACCTACGGAAATAACACAGAAAAAATTGTTTCCACTAAAAAGTGAAAATGTTTATTTACTGTTTAGCTCTCAAAAGGAATTACCTATCAATCGTTATTTACAAAGTTATTATTTTGACGGAGAAATAGAGCGTTCTGAAATTAGTGGTTATATAAGTGGTAACTGTATTCTTTTAGAAAAGGACTCTATCGGTAATCCTGTTTCTCTCTCCGATGTACCTTTTGTATATTGGCAAGCTACTTTTCAAAAGTTCGATAAGTTCTTTTTGGGTGCTTATCTTTTAGAAAACGAAAACTGTTTTGAAATTTTAAATCAGAAATATGACAAGCCACCCAAAACAAAAAAGAAAAAGTCACCACCAGAAATACACCACTAACCCCCTTGGGGCGAACGTACTTTTGTAAAAAGTGTAGTGAGTACACTATAATTTTTCAATTATAGTGTTTTGAAAAGGAAGTGAGATTTTGGCTTATGCAATTTTAAGAATTGAAAAGCATAAAAGTTTAAGCAGTCTTGCAGCAGCAGACCGACACGGAAAAAATCGAAGTCGTTTGAAAAAGTTAAGTTTTCCCGAACGTTCAGAGGAAAACAAAATTTATCAGATGCACCCAAATTTGACTCTAGTACAATCATGGAAAAAAGAAACAGAAAATATAAAAATAAGGAAAAATGCTGTTTATGCTTTAGAAGTAATACAAACATTTTCTCCCGAAATTAGATATGATATTGAAGATAGAGAGGATGAATGGGTGCAAGAAAATTATCGTTGGCTACAAGAAAACTTTCCAAACTGCCCTATACTGCAATTTCGAGTAGAATATGACGAATCCAATTTACATATTCATTCATTTATTCTTCCTCGCACTAAAGATAACAAACTATGTGCCAAACAATTTATTGGGGATAAATTTAAGCTCTCAGAATTGCAAAGCAGTTACGCTGTATCCATGGCAAAATTTAATTTGGAAAGAGGTAAATGTTATTTAGACAATCCCAACATTCCAAAGCCAAGGCACGCAACATTAAAAGAGTATTATGCTCGTTTAGAAAATGAGCAAAATAAAAGTAAAGAAGTTATCATAGATTTACATAAGAGACTTGAAGAAATTGAATAATTACAATTACAAAAAAAGACCAAAGCTCATAAATTGGCTTTGGTCTTTTTTAGCTATAAAGTTATCCAAAAATTTCTTTTATCAATTCTTCATGTGTTAACTCTTTTCTATTTTTACAACAAATAGGCGTTACTTCCTTTTGAATAGCTTTATAAATTTTTCTATATTCCTTCTTCTTTTCTTCTTTTTTGGAGCAAAGTTCTTGATTCATAGTTCGCATTCCTCCTCATCTATAGCGTGATATTTTTCCTTTTCTTTTGCAAAAGAACAAATTAGTTCTGTTGCTTGTTCCGCTTTACAAGCAGCCGAAATTAGTTCAGCTTTTTGGTCTTGTAAATAAGAAGCCCACCCTTGTAGATAAGCAATTGAATTTTCTTTATATTCTCTATCATCCGGTATACCTAGATTTTGAGCCACCATTTCTGCCCCAATTTCTGCAATCAATTCTTCTTTAGAATAGTTTTGCATGGCTTTTTGAATATCCTTTGTTGATTCAAGCACATTACGATTTAGCGGTTTCATTGTTGAATGTGTCATTTCATGTGCAACCGTTAAAACATATTCATAAAGGCTTTGGAAGCACTTCATATGCGGAATCCTTATAGTATTTGTTGTGGGGTTAAAATACGCCTGTGTGCCGTCTCTCGTGATTTCTGTGCTTATATGATATGCTTCGCAATACTCATTTACCATGTTATTAAATAGGTTTAGTGCTTCTCTCATTTTTCTTGTCATTTCTTCGTGGGAATAATGTTTGATAGGAAATTTTGATTCTAAGTTTTCTCCCTTAGTATTGATTACATCTTCTCTGCAATAGACTCTGTAATATTTCAAAAAACCTCTTGTTACCGGCTTTCCAGTTTCTGCATCAATTACTTCTTCTCCTGTTTCTTTATCTTTAAGAGTCATTTCGTTATAATATACTACAAGATGTCCTTTTGCACCTTTACGAATAAAAAAAGGTTCTTTTTCTCTTTTGCTAACATCTTGTATCATGTTATAAGTTAAATATTCATCCGGCGATAAGGTTAGACGATTGATGCCAGAATAGGGATATAGATTTATATACGAAAACGGCTGATTTGGTTTTCCTTCGCTAAAAGGACATACCCAATAAAACTTAGTGCCGTTTTCTCTAGCCTCGTTTAATCGTTCTATAATTTCATTTGTAACAATTTCATTTATAGTCATATACTCACCTCATATTTATTGATATAATCAATATGAAATATGAGATCAGTATTTACGAAAAAAAGAGCCGCTTTTGCGACTCTTTTTTTACGCGATTTCTATATAATCTGCAAGTTGCTTTGATTTTTTTGAGTATACTCATGTTGCTTTGTATTAGTTATTTCGTTTTTAACTAAAAGGCTTTGTATTTTTCTTTGTATCATTTTTTTGCTTAGCTTGTGCATTCTCTTGAGCGTAAAACTCCTTTCGCTGTTTATAAAAAATAACAGACATTAAAATTGCAATAAATAAATCTATTAACAATAAAATTAAAAAAATACATAATTTGAAATTTATACGTATCACCCTCTTTTTTAAGTTTAAAAAAGAGCCGCATAAGCGACTCTTTTTAGTGTTTATCCGAAAGAAATATGGCAAGCACCATCACAGTATTTATCTGGTTCCGATTTTAATTTTGGGTCGCCAATACCCACTCTAATTTTTCCACAGTGCGGGCATTTAATTTTGCCAGACATAATAGCTGGACATTTACTATTGTTAATTGACGGAGTGTCTAAATTACCTAACATATCTGTACCATATTCTAACCCTGGACAATCATGTTTTCCGCAATACGGGCATTTATAATTTTTTACTTTTTCGATATGTTTTTCATAACCTTCTTTACCGCCGTATTCTTTATATAAATGTTCTCTGGCAATGTTTTCCGGTACCTTACCGCCTCCGTTATTCGCCGGCTTATTGTTGTTCGGCTTGGGAGCGGGCTTCGGTGCCGGTTTGTTCGGCTTTTGCTGCGGCTTTGCAGCGGGCTTCGGTTCTGTTTTTTCTGTTGTTTTTTCCGTTTCTTTTTCTGTTTCCTCTACCGTAGTTTCTTCCGTTGCTTCTTCTGTTGTTTCCGCCTCTACGGTAGTTTCAACGGGAACCGTAGTTTCGGGCTCGGTTTTCGCCTTTTTATT